>Ga0315336_1002383_pt1 | contig 29007 bp, 32 predicted proteins | sample ASW5metaG_FD_204512 | JGI IMG/M metagenome (GOLD analysis project Ga0315336, IMG submission 204512) | Ammonia-oxidizing marine archaeal communities from Monterey Bay, California, United States - ASW #5 | ecosystem: Environmental > Aquatic > Marine > Intertidal zone | place: USA: California... | reverse complement strand
GTGACCAATCAACAAGGGAATCAGGCTGAGAATCACAATCAGTGCATCGGCGGGGCGGCGAAGAATCATTAGACCAACGGCGGCAACCACAACAAGAACGAGCGCTATCGGCTCACCACCGATGGTGTCCAAGGCTAGGGCCGCAGTATCCAGCCACCCCGTCTGCAAACCTTGTACCTGCACCAAGGCAGTCTCGTCACCAGGAAACGAGGCAAAGACCCCAGCGAGGACAAACATTCCCAGCGTGAGCAGGAACACACCCGCCACACCATAAATCTTCCAGGAAACTTTCACGCTCATGTTGGCCCCATTGTACCTTACCGAATATCTTAATACCCGCCGTTCTCCAGTCGCGGTACTGGCAATTTATTTTTCTTGGCCCGCCACACAAACCCCGACCTCCGATCGGGGGCAATGCTATAATTCCAGGTGCAGATTGGTTGAGAGGTAAGCCTTGTTGAGAGACGTTGAAGTGATTGCCATCGACGGCCCGGTCGCTGCGGGTAAAACGATGGCAGGCCGGGAACTAGCTAAACGGCTGAATCTCCGCTATCTTGACACCGGTGTCATGTACCGGGCTATTACCTGGCTAGCCCTGAAGAACTCAACTCCCATAGTGGATGAGGTGGCTCTAGGTACTTTGGCCGACGAAACCCCGATAATGCTGGACGGTTCGAACAGTGACTGGGTACTGGTGGATGGAATCAGTGTCGGGCCAGAACTTAGAGAGGCCGAAGTAGACCGCCACGTTTCTCTTATCTCCCGGGTCTCATCCGTCAGAAGCGCTCTGGTGTCACAGCAGCGCCGCATGGCGTCAGAGGGCAGAATCATAGTAGTGGGACGGGACATAGGCACCGTTGTATTGCCAAACGCGGATCTTAAGATTTATATCACAGCCTCTTCGGAAGAGCGCGCCAGGCGCCGATGGAAGGAATTCCAAGCTCAGGGGAGGGAAACCGATTACCAGTCGGTCCTGAACGAAACAAGGGCCCGCGACGACGTGGACACCCAGCGCGACGACTCTCCGCTAAAACCCGCCGAGGATGCTTGGGTCTTAGACACCGATGGACTTACCGGGGACGAGGTGGTGGACCTGATTGTCCAGCGGGTAAATGCAGAGGCCCAAGGGGGAATAGCATGCGCTTGATGTACCCCACCGGGAAGACACTGGGTAGGTTCTGCTTCGGAGTGCTCGGAAGGCTTGACGTGACCGGCCGGGAAAGCGTGCCGCCGTTCGGGCCCGTGATTCTGATTGCGAACCACCTATCAAATAATGACCCACCCGTCTTGGTATCGACCATGGGCAGGCGGCTAAACTTCATCGCCAAGCAAGAGTTGTTCGGCAACCCCTTCAGCAGGTTCCTTCTTCGGGAATTTGGGGTACACCCTTTCGATCGCTCGGGGCGATCCGTCGATATAATCAAACTGGCCTTGCGGCTGTTGGCTCAAGACCACACGGTTGTTCTGTTTCCGGAGGGTAGCCGCAGCCCAGATCACTCCATGCATAAAGGCTTGCCGGGAGCCGCTTACATCGCCATAAAATCACAAGCCACTATCCTGCCAGTAGGAATAGTTGGAACGGAAAAGTTCTCTAGCCGGCGCATGATGTTTCCTTTCGCCCGAATAAGAGTGAACATCGGTCAACCGTTCACGCTGCCGTCCATCGAAGGCCGGCCCAGCCACGAAGTCTTGCAGAGCATGGCTGATATGATGATGTCCAGAATAGCGACGCTGCTACCGGAGCAATACCGGGGTGTCTACGCCTTGCCCCCCTCCAGCCAACAAGAAGAGCCTAACGCTGGAGCTACTCAGCCGGATGGGTCTAGATGAACCGTCACAGGATAAACTATTGTCCCAAAATGCCCGGACCCGACAGCCTGGATTCGTTATGATTCGGGATGAGGGAACTGGGTAAAAAACTGGAGAAGAAAATGACACAGGCTTCCAAATTCGGTATCTACCTGAACGACAAAGAACACCAAGTGGTGCGCATCAACTCGCCCTATTGGATCCCGGAAGAACCCGACTGGGTTTTCCTAACTCCGGAGGTCAACGCTACTTTGTTGCAGATCCGGGAGATGGCTAAGGATAAAGCCTGCACCTCCGACCCTAATTCCATCATGTGGGGAAGCCTGCCGCTGCTGGATTAAGCAGGCTTGGAGAAGGAGGGCATAACCTCTTCGGCGAACTTACTGAGTTGGTCTTTGAATACCTCTCTGGGCATCCCCATGACCGCCCCCAAGTTTACCCGCTCCACGCCTGGAAACTTCTCTTGAACACTCTGGAGATGCTCAACAATCATTTCCGCAGGGCCGCACAGCCAGCCATGACCGGCGACAGCCTGCTCTAATGAAGGCAATGCAACACCACGAGAGTGGGCCGGGTCGGCGACTGCGCCGATCTGCTCCGGAGTCAGGGGCGTGAGGCCCAATGGAGCGGCGAATTTCATCGCCTCTTCGTAGTAAGGCCGGGCCATTTCCATAGCTTTCTCTTGAGAATCGGCTATAAAGAACCGGTATCCGATTGCCACGTCCTCGCCCAGTTCGATGTCTTTGCCATGGGCTTTGGCCGCATCCTGATAGAGCTTCATCCGGTCGGCTAATACCGAGTCGGGGTTGTTCGATATGATTGGCTTGATGCCCATCTTGGCCATGAAGTTGATGCCCCTGGGGTTTCCACTGACCAGAGGCTGCCAAACTTCCACCGGTTGGTGTATGGGCCGGGGCACCAGGCTAAGCTTCTCCAATTCGTAGCCCCGGTAGGGCACCTTCGCCGGGATTTGGTAGTGCTTTCCATGGTAGGAAAATGAATCTTCCTTGAAGGCCATCAGCATGACCTCAACCTGCTCTTCAAACAATTCCCGGTTGGCGTCTCCGTCCAACATGGGCGAGCCGAAGGTCTCCACTTCCCGGGTGTGGTAACCACGGCCCACGCCGAAGATTACCCGGCCCTTGGTCAGGATGTCGGCCGTGGCAAAATCCTCAGCCAGCCGTAGCGGATGCCACATGGGCGCGATATTGAAGCCGCAACCAAACTTCAGCCGTTTGGTCTGGGTGGACAGGTAGAGGCTGAGCATCAGCAGGTTGGGGATACACTCGTACCCTTCCGGCTGGAAATGGTGTTCCGCCATCCAGAATTCGTCATAGCCGAGCTTATCCAGATGCTGAGCTATGTCCAGCGACCAATCGAAAACCGTGGCCAGTTTATCGTTGGAGTACCAACGGTCATTGGCAGCCATGCCATCAAGTCCCAAGTTGTCATCGACGATATGTCCGGCGTAAGAAGCAGAGAAACTGTGAATCATTAAATCGTTCCTATCTACTGACTAGGCGATTGAACCGGAGCGGGGTTGAACAACTCCAATCCGATGGTGGCCGGGAATACCTTGGCTAGCTCTTCCACCGTCCAACGGCTCTCTTTGTGAATGGTTTTCACCGGCTCAGGGTTGTTCATCAGGCTTACCAAGCCTTCGGTTAGGTGGAAAACATGGCCGTTGACGTGGGCTGATTCATCGGAAGCCAGCCATGTAACCATGGGGGCTATATCATCCCCTTCGCCACGTAGTCTGGGCGCCGAGCCGGTGGATCCGCCGATGCCCCGAGCCGCTCTTAGGTTCCGGGCCTCTTCAGGCACGGTGCCGGTCATGCGGGTGGCAGCACCCGGAGAGATGGAGTTGGAGGTAACGCCATAGCGGCCCATGTCACGAGCCAACACCCGGGTTAGTCCAGCGATACCGTCTTTAGCCGCGCCGTAATTGGCCTGGCCGGAATTCCCATATAGGCCGGACACGGAGGTGAATGTGATGATTCTTCCAGAACGTTGCTGCCGGAAGAGGATACATGCATTCTTGACCACGGAGAAGGTCCCCTTTAAGTGTACCGCTATCACGTCGTCCCATTCCTGCTCGCTCATGTTGAAAATCATGCGATCGCGGAGAATCCCGGCGCAGGTAACTACGATATCCAGCTTGCCGTAGTTGTCCACGGCAGTTTGGACGATTCTCTCGCCGCCGTCCATCGTAGCCACGGACTCCAAACAGGCGGTAGCCTCGCCACCAGCCTGCTGAATCTCCGCCACCACACCCCCCGCCAGAGAGTTGTCGGCTCCGGTGCCGTCGACGTTCACCCCGGGGTCCACCACCACCACTCTGGCCCCTTGCTCGGCCATCAGCATGGCGATTCCCCGGCCGATTCCCCGGCCGGATCCGGTTATTATCGCTACTTTGTCTTTAAGTAAGTCTGCCATTTTAACGCTACCTCAGGTTCCCATCTAAAGATTAGGGTTCGTTGGCCGCCCAGTCCCATCAAAGCCCCTATGTCGCAGGGGCCGGGTTGTAGATGTCTTTGGTCAGGTAATTGCGCGCCAGTTCCGAAAGTTCGTCCATATCCCAGTGGCCAGATGAGGTGTAGATGGACTCGGTGGGCCTGGGTTGGGACATCAATGACACCGTATCTCCATACACCAGGAAGGTCTGTCCGTTCACGTTGGAGGCGTAATCGGTGGCCAGGTAACAAATGAAGGGCGCGATGCCGTCCGGATCCAACTGGTCCAACTCGTTGCCTTCGGAAAGGGAGGCCACGCCGCTCCTAGCCCTCAGTTCTTGCGCGCTGTCTGGTATGGCGCCAATCATTCGGGTAGAGGCCCTAGGGGCGATGCTATTGGCGGTGGCGCCGTAACGTCCCATGTCCTTGGCCACCACTTTAGTGAATCCGGCAATCCCGGACTTGGCCGCTCCGTAGTTGGCCTGGCCCGAATTGCCCACCAGTCCCGATTGGGAACTGAATGTGATAACACGTCCGGATCGCTGCTGGCGGAACAAGATACAGGCGTTCTTGACTACCGTGAAGGTCCCCTTCAGATGGACCGCGATCACGTCGTCCCATTCCTGCTCGCTCATGTTGAAAATCATGCGGTCGCGGAGGATGCCAGCGCAGGTCACTACGATGTCCAACTTGCCATAGTTGTCCACTGCAGTCTGGACTATCCGCTCGCCGCCCGACATGGTGACAACCGACTCCTGGCAAGCAACCGCCGTGCCGCCAGCCTGTGTAATCTCGGCTACCACTGAATCGGCGATCGACTGGTCAGCACCGGTGCCGTCCACGTTGACTCCAGGATCGACCACCACTACCTTTGCCCCTTCTTCGGCCATCAGCTTGGCTACCCCCCGGCCGATACCACGGCCGGCGCCGGTAACGATGGCTACCTTGTCTCTAAGCGTGTCTACCATAACGGTCTCCTTGGTCTTGACTGAGAATCTCTAGATTAATAATTGCATGGGTGGGTGGCTTTACAAGCCTGTCCTGAGCCTGCCCAACGGCTCCCCATGAACGGTAAATGGGTTACCTCGTTCGTCCTGAGCCTATCGAAGGACCGGGCGCTCCGGCTCTTACGTATCTTCAAATAACCGCAACACTACCGGATCGGTAGCTCCACAGTGGCCGCTCCGGGGGTCGTCTTTTGGCCAGCGGTGTCCTCCAGCCATATCTCGCAGTCCACCAGGTTCCGTCCTTCTTCCTGATACTTGCGAGTTACCGAGCCCTTGGCGGTGATGGGCTGACCGGGGGAGTCCATCCCTCGATATTGGCATGACAGCATCGCCAAGCTGCCCAAAGGCCCCATCCAATCAGTCATGTATTGGCCCAGGAAAGCATTCTTCAAAGCCCCGTGAAGAATCACGTCTTCCAGGTCGTTGCCCTTGGCGAAATCCTTGTCGTAATGGATCTGGTAATAATCACCGGAAGCGCCGGCGTACTTCACCAATTGCTGGGTAGTGGGATTCTTGACCAGGGGTGACATATCCATACCCTCAGTGACATCATCCCAGTAGATTTGCCCTTTCATCTCCAATACCTCAGTAACGGATTCCGTTGGATGCCTGGGTCGCCACTACTTGGTCCAGCTGGTTGGTGTAGGTAGTGACGGTGGTGGTGACAATCATCGTGCCCAACCGGCCGCTGCGTTCCTTTATCTCTTCGATACGAGCCACCACAGTGATTCGGTCACCGGGGCGGACAGGGTGGAAATAATGCCACTCGCTGCCACCGTCCAGCAATCTATCGAAGGGCAACTCGAAAGGGAGGGGCACACGATACGCACCCATTGACCGGAGAAATGTAGGCGGAGCAATCAGGCCGCCGTACTTGCTTCCTCGAGCCGCGGCCTCGTCATTGAAGACCGGATTATCGTCCTCTATGGCCTCGGCGAACTTGATGATAGCTCCTTTTTCGACGTCCGTCGTAAATGGAGGGCTTTCAAGTCCGATGGCTTGTTGACGCATCTCTTCTGTAAGCGCTGGACTAGGCGTAGACACCGGTTACCTCCGCTGCTGATAGCAGGCCAAAGTCTATCGTGAGCCAGAAATAGTGTCAAGAAATCTGGACTGTCCTGGACCATCCTAGAATAACGGTCGAAAGCGTATGCTAAAATTGGCCGCCAAGCGACTGGCCGCAGCGATTTACCAGCGGCTCTCCCCGTGAGTTATCTAACGTCTGGCTATTGATCGAGGTGCAATCATGGAGTTTGGATTCTACCTTCCGAGCAGCGGCCCCACAGCCCGGCCTGAACCCCTTGCGGAAATCGCCCGGCGCGGCGACCGATTAGGCTTCCACTCCATGGTTGCCGGCGACCATATCCTCGTGCCCAGATCCGTGGACTCTGCCTACCCTTATACCGTCAGCGGCGAGTTCTCCGGAGCGCCTTCGGGCGAGTACTTCGAGCAACTCACCGTGCTCACATATCTGGCGGGCATAACGGAGAACATCCGCCTGGTGCCCAGCGTAATGATTGTTCCCTATCGCAACCCTTTACTGGCTGCGAAGATTCTGGCCACGATTGATGTCCTTTCCAACGGTCGTCTCACCCTGGGTGTAGGCGTCGGCTGGATGGAAGAAGAGTTCCTAGTCTTGGACGCTCCTCCCTTCGCCGAACGGGGAGCCGTGACCAACGAGTACCTCCAAGCGTTCAAGGAATTGTGGACCTCCGATAACCCAACCTTCGACGGCAAGTACTATCAGTTCTCCGACATCAACTTCCTGCCCAAGCCGGTGCAGAAGCCTCATCCTCCCATCTGGGTGGGGGGCCAGAGCCGCCGGGCGATACGCCGGGCCGCCGAGTTGGGCAACGGATGGCACCCCGTGGGCGCCATCCCCGCTGCGCCGATGGAGCCCGAGGACCTGGCTCAAAACCTGGTGCACCTCCGACGGTACGCTGAAGGAGTTGGCCGGGACCCCGCCGAACTGGACGTAGCGATGAAGGCCCCCTTGTACGACCCGGATGTTGCCGCATCAGATGGCCGGCGCCGCTTCTCCGGTGAACCGGAGCAGGTGCTTCAGGACGTCCAAACCTACGCCGACATCGGCGTCACCCACATCATTTTCGATATACGCAGCGAGGACTTCAACCAAACCACCGACCGCATGACTTGGTTCGGGGAAGACATCATGGGCCATGCTTGATGTCCTGTGGTTCCTAATCTCGTTATTCAAGCTGCCCGACGCCCCTCGCTGGAGTATAATCCCATTAGCTTTCCACAAGCATAATTCTCCTACGGCAACTAAAGAGACCCTACATTGACGACGTTAGACAATCGGTTTGAAAAGGGCCAGGCCATGCGTACTACGATGGCTGGCGGAGACCGAAGTCATTTGGCTTGCCTGGGATCGACCAACTGGCTCCGGACCTAAAGCAGTTGATTGCCGAAGCCCTGTTCGGGTCAATCTGGACTCGCGAGGCCTTGGAGACGCCCCGCCGGGTGATTTCCACCGTATCGGCGTTGATGGCCTTGGGATAATTGCCTTTACTTAAGCGTCATATAGAGCGAGGATTCAATGTAGGCCTGACCTCGGAGGAAATCGTTGAAGTATTCATTCAATTAACTTTCTACGTGGGGGTCACCGCCGTGGAAACCGCGATGAGGACCGCCAAGGAGATATTCGAAGAGCAGGGCATACTGTTCACCCCCAACCAAGTGTACGACTCCAATCAGTCGGTGGAAAGCCTGTACCAACGAGGCCTCGCCACTCACCAAGAGCACATAGGGCATAGCTTCAAATATCAAAACGATAACCCAGACTCAGAAGAGGCTCAACTGGAACGCTTGATTACCGAGTATCACTGAGGAACGATCTACAACCGGCCCACTTTGAGCGCCAAGGACCGGGCCATGTGCGCCCTGCCAGCCATGACCGTTATGGGCCGCTATGACCGTCAGATGCCGAACCGTATCGTGGGTGCCCTCCGGGTCGGGATGTCCCCCTCAGAGATTATGGAAGTATTCATCCAAGTGATGCTTTGCGGTGGCTACTTCACCACTCACGCCGTCATGCGTATCGCTCGCTCAGTGTTCACCGAGCAGGGAATCTCAAGCTAACCGCAACCTCAGCCAACAAAGGCTTAATCAGAAGGTCTTATGAAGCTCCAGTTAGACGATGGAACCGAACTTTTTTACACGGTTGACGATTTTACGGACCCATGGACCCAGCCGGAGACCATCGTACTGCACCATGGGATGGCCAAAAGCCACAAGATGTGGTTCGGCTGGGTGCCCATCCTGGCCCGCCACTACCGGGTGGTCCGGTTCGACATGCGGGGTATGGGTCAATCGTCGGTGCCGGAGCAGGGTTATCCCTGGTCCCTGGACAACTTCGCCAACGACCTGCTGGGCGTTCTGGACAAGCTGGAACTGGAGACGATTCACCTCATTGGAGAAACCGTGGGTGGTTCCATCTCCATGAGGTTCGCGACCTTGCACCAGGATCGCCTGCTGTCTCTGACTGCCTGCACATCACCCACCAGCTTCAACGATCCGCACCATGGCGAAAGCGCCGACCTGATTGAACGGGAGGGGGTGGCGGCATGGGTGGAAAGCACCATCACCCGGCGCTTGGACCCCCAGATCCTCGATCCGGCCTACATCCGTTGGTATGCCGCGCAGATGGCGGCGACACCCGCCTCAGTGGTGAGCGGCTTTCAGAGAAACGCCGGCGGAGACATCGGCCCTTTGCTGAAAGACGTGCAGACACCCACTCTGATTCTAGCTGCCGCCAGCCTCAGGGAAGAGGTTTTGGGTGATTTCCGGGGAGCGGGAGATCTTTTTCCTAACGGCCGGACCGTGGTCTTTCCAGGAGTCACCGGCTTCGTACAGCATATCCTGCCGGTGCCCTGTGCCCGGGTGTGGCTGGACTTCGCAGGCAGCCTGAATAAATCCTAGCCGATGCCGATGGGTCTCCCTAGAGACATGTCTAGCAACGAGCAGGATTATAAACTGCCCCGGCGCGTCTGGACCCTCATACATAAGGCACTGCCATACCTGGCTATCGTAGATCCTCAGTTCCGCCGCCAACCCCGCCACTACTTCGTCCAAGCGGGCCTCGCGAAGATTGGGATGTTCGCGGTTCTGCGGCTGTTCGACTCATTCAACGCCGCCGCCGTGGCTGCCGGGCTGGGGACCAGCGTGCTTTTCATCTTCGTTCATCCCTCCAGCGAATCGGCTACTCCCCGATTATTGCTGGGGGCCACTTTCTTGCACTGTTGGTAGGGTCCGCCTTTGCTCTGGCCCAATCGCCCTGCCGATAGCCTCCGTCCTCGACGAAATTATGCCACTGCGAAATCTGTTGTTCGCGGCATCGGTGGGATTCTTGATTATAATGATGGCAGTGATTGACACCGAGCATCCCCCAGCGACGGGCACGGCGTTAGGTATGTCCACTCGCACCTGGAACCTGAGATCTTCGCTGTCATCGTCGGCGCAGTTCTACTACTGGCGGTTATCAAGCGCGTACTGAGAAGATATTTGCGCGACTTGATATAAACGCATACAATCGCCACTGTGCTCAGCCGGACGTAGCTACGCCTAGCGGTTTGTCTGGTATGCTCAGGATGGTCTTTCATCTCCCAGTAGGGAGATGCGCAATCTCACGGGCCGCTCCAGGAGGAACCCCATGCCCGACTCTCTTAGCCGCACCTTCGCACAGTTCGTTGCCCCAATGTCTTATGAATCCTTGCCTCCCTCGGTTGTCGATAAGATGAAGGCCTCGATTCTACACGCGATGGTGACCGGCATCATCGGCGCGGGCACCAGTCATGGCAAGGCCGCCATCCATCTGGCGAAAGCCGAGGAAGGGAAATCCGACGGGGCCACGATTCTGGTCGACGGAGGAAAAGCGACTCGGTCCGGTGCCGCCTTCGCCAACAGCAAGCTTATGCACGTGACCAACCAGGCTGACTCATACCGTATGCTCATCCACCCAGGGGCCTGCGTCATTCCCGCCGCACTGGCCGCCGCCGAGTTGGGGCGCAAGTCGGGCAAAGAATTTCTGACCGCAGCGGTAGCCGGCTACGAAGTAGAAGCTCGCATCGCCGGGGACTTTATCCCCTCCACCCAGGCTCGGGGATTCCGTTCCAGTCCTGTCTACGGAACGCTGGGTGCAGCGATATCCACCGGAAAGATGATTGGGCTCACTGAGGACCAATTGGTGACTGCTTTGGCCTTGGCCTGCACTTTTACCGGGGGCACCACCCAAGGCGCCGCCAAGGGTGGTCAGGAGATGCTGTACCACGAACCCAACTCCACACGTAGCGGCATCATGGCATCGTTGCTCGCCCAGGAGAACCTTATGGGCTCGGAAGAGTCCCTGGAAGGTGAGGCCGGGTTCTACAACGCATTTACCGGCAACAACCGGGGGGAGCTATCTTATGTGTTCCAAGGTTCCAACCGGACCGATATGGCGAACGTCGTGGCGGACTTGGGCACAAGGTGGGAAGTGCTTCACGTTACCCCAAAGATTTACCAAACCGCTGGCTACAACTGCCCGGTTATCGACTTGATGACCCAGATCCGGTCGCGGCACGAGCTATCCGCGCCGGACGTGACTCAAATCACTGTCGACATGAACTGGCTGGAGACCCTTTACCCATCGCCGGAATTTCCCAACACAGAAAGAAACGCCGCAAGCGTGGGTAGCACCCACTATTTCACCGCCTATACCTTCGTCCACGGTTTCTATCCCCCGCTGAAGGCGCGAATCATTCCGGACATGGAGGGAGACGCCGAGGAACAGCAGGTGTTGGACTTGCTACAAAAAGTGGAAGTAATCGGACACAAAGACCGTCCCGCTTTCGCGCCTCACATCGCCATCCAGATGAGGGACGGGACTACCTATGAGGGCGAATACAACGGGACTGAACTTCAGTGGGGACTGGAAACGGAGATATCCCGAATCAGCGAACTATTCTCGGCCATGGACTGGCCCAGAGAAAAACTAGAAGCACTCGTGCAAACCGTCTCCACACTGGAAGAGCAGACCAGCATAGACTCGATGATTCAGCTTTGCGTCCGATAGCAGGTCTCCAAAAAAACCGGAACCGTCACCGGCCATGAAACACATTTAAGTTTTTGCATCAACAATGTGCCTTGCTTCCAGCGGGCTACTAAATACATCAACTTAGGAAGACCATTAGTGAAAATCTTCAGATTACTGCCTTATCGAATGCTGGGCGGATTGCTGCTACTGCTGGCGGGGGCCTGCTCCGCAGCGCCCACTGCTACCCACATCCCCACTGTTCCCCCAGTCCAAAATGGACCGGATTACGGTGTCATCGTCATTACCACCGACTTGGCTCTGGGCATGAACAGGGTTGTCTTCGGGATAGTGGACCGGAGCGGTATGCCCGTCCGAAGCCAGCAAGCTCAGGTGCGGGCTATGTTACTACCCCCGGGCGACGCTCCAGGCGAGCAACGGGCGTCCGCAGTCGCCGAGTTCAAACAATGGCCGGCCGGACCTCAAGGCGTTTTCTCCACCAACCTTGACTTCGATACAGTCGGATTCTGGCAATTATATGTAAGTACCACCGGCCCCGATGGGTCGTCGGTATTGGCCCAAGGCGCTTTGCAGATCAAGGAAAAGAGCGACACCCCGTCGTTGGGAGACCCCGCCCCGACCAGCGTAACCCTGACGGGAGCCGACGTAAAAGACCTAACCCATCTCACCAGCGCAACACAACCGGACCCCGACCTTTACAGATTGTCGGTGAATCAGGCTTTGGCCGATGGGAAGCCTTTGGTGGTGGTTTTCGCCACGCCAGCTTTCTGCGTCAGCGCCACCTGCGGTCCCCAGGTAGAGGTCCTCTCCGCAGTGAAGGACAAGTTCGGTGACAAAGCCAACTTCATTCATGTGGAAGTTTTCAAAGACCCTCATCTCATCCAGGGCAGCCGCCCTCCCGCGGACTCAACCGTTCCGTCAGTGGAGGAATGGAATCTACCCACCGAACCCTGGACGTTCGTCATGGACAACGAGGGGGAAATCAGCGCCAAATTCGAGCAGTTCACAACCGAGGAAGAGATAGAAGCGGCCCTGAACGAACTTTTCTAGCCCCTCGGCGAAGTTCCCTAACGACGGTGGGATTACCTTCAGTCAATAATCTCCACCGCAACCAACGACTCCCCTCGGCGAACGTAAGTCACCGCTACCTTCTGGCCGAATAGTTGATGCTCCCGCAAGTGGGATGGCGAAAAACGCAGGGGACCCTCGGAAGTAAACGTCCAGACTTGCTCGTCTGACGTGCGGATACGCAGCGTTTCCAATTCAGCGATGTTGCGCCCAACAACCTTCACCACCAAACCCTCTACCTGCCCGGTAGTTGCACCCGAATCAGTGGACGCCGTCGGGGCGATATCATCCACACCTCCGCAGGCAAGCAGTAAAAGGAGTAGGACTCCAGCTATTGTCCCGACGCTAAGCGATAGTCCAAACCGAACGCCGCCACCTTTGGTCAATGAGGGGATTCCGGCGGCAGGCAATTCTAAAGTTCTCTAGCTGAAACGGAAGACTTTGGCGGCTACAACGGCTGTTCCGGCAGCCCATCCCGCCATGATGGCCAGTTGGGGCCAAGTCTCCCATAGGGGAGCACCATCTATCGCCACCTGACGCATAGCCGATAGCATGGGCGTCAAGGGTAGGGCTTCGGCCAGGTATGGGAATATCCAAGGAAATGTAGTGGTGGAGAAGAAGGTGCCCGCAAAGAACATCATCGGCAGAACCACTGCGTTGCCCATCCCTGAGGCCGCCGCCGGAGTGCGGGCCCAAGCGGAAAGGATGAACCCGATGTTCAGGAACACCAGGCTTCCCAGAGGCACGATGAAGAAGAGCCAGACGGGGTTTCCATGCACTCTCGCGCCGAACACGAAGACACCGACGGCCAGGATTATGCCCGCCTGCACCATCGCCAGCACCAAGTGGGCGGAGATTTCGCTGGCAAAGTACTTCCAGATGGGGAGCGGAGTAACCAATAGGCGTTTCAATATGGAATTGTTCCGATAAGTGCTGATGCGGACGGGGATGGAGATTATGGCGCTGGTCATGATACCTAGCGCTATCAACCCCATGAGGACACTATCGAAATAAGAAACCTCTGGAATGGTTACCTCTTCGGAGACCACGTGCAACGCCTGCGCGTTGGATAGGCTGGTTGGCTGCACTCTGGCCACCAGGTTCCTCAAAACTCCTTCCACCAATTGGTTTCTCTGAAGGTCTCTGGAGTTGTGCACCAAGGCTACCGAGGCCGGGGCGATCGACGAACCCTCCGGAGAGAGATCAACGAATCCTACCGGGATGATTAGCAGATAGTCCAGATCCCCTTCAGCAACCCGGAGACGGGCGGCAACCTCAGAGGTTGGAGTTTGTTCCAATCCAAGGAATTCAATGCCGGCCAGTTGTTCTCTCAGCAGTTTTGATGCTTCGGTGTTGGCTTGGTCGACTAGGACCAAGTTAGGAGAACCCACGCCCTTGATATCCAGAAGCCCGAACGCCACCACCAGCATCAGTGGGAAGAACAATGCCCAGAAAGTTGCCTGACGGTTCCGGGACATCATCTTGAGATTCGTTAAAGTAAAAACTAGCATAACTAGTCCCGCAACTCGTTGCCGGTCAACTCAAGGAACACGTCCTCAAGAGTCACAGGCGCGATCTCCAAGCGTTCCAGATTAATATCACTGCGCACCATATCGTCCAGCACTTTACCCAGCGAAGAAGGTCCACTTTTGAGGCGAAGCAGGTAGGAATTTCCATCAAATTCCTGGACGAACTCAACGGAGCCTTTCAGGGACGCCATCTGCTCTTCGGTCAAGGGCTTGTCCATCGCCAGCTTTACCGTGTAGGCGGCTTTCAACCTGCCGACCAAGTTCCTAGGGGTATCCACAGCTTTCAGGGAGCCGCCGTCCATGATGGCAAGCCGGTCGCACAACTCCTCTGCTTCTTCCATATAGTGGGTGGTGAGAACCACGGTAACACCCCGCTGATGTATCTCCCTGATGAGATCCCAGATGTTACGGCGAGCTTGTGGGTCCAGCCCGGTGGTGGGCTCATCCAGAAATAGCAACTCCGGGTCGTTTATCAGGCTGGCGGCCACGGTGAACCGTTGCACCTGTCCTCCGGAGAGATGTTTCACGTAGCTGCCGGACTTATCTAGAAGTCCGACCTGTTCCAGCAGGGTCTGCGGCTCGATACACTTGGGGTAAAAGGAGCCCAGGAGGGAGAGTATCTCTTTAAGAGAAAGATAGTCGAAGTATGCCGAGGATTGGAGTTGGACGCCGATCCTCGCTTTGACTTCGTTGCGGCGCTTGAGGACATCCAGGCCAAGGACAGTGACCTCGCCTTCGGTCGGCGCCAAGAGGCCTTCGATGACTTCTAGGGTTGTGGTCTTACCGGCTCCATTCGGTCCGAGAATACCGAATATCTCGCCCCGATTCACAGTAAAAGAAACCTGGTCAACTGCTGTGAAGGAACCGTACCGTTTGACCAGACCCTCTACCCGAATCGCAGTATCCATGATAACATCGTGAATTATATCACACTCTCACTTCAAGCCTAGCTGACGAGGTTCCAAGCGGGTTCTCGCTTAACTTTTCCAGCACGGCTTCAAGTAGTTAACGGCGTCCCGGCCGATGATGTTGGCGCACCTAAGTTGATTCAACGACGCGGTCCTTATATCCAAGAGCACCGACAGACCGGCCGAACTGTCATGACACTATGTTAGATTGTTGGGCGTTTTAATGGCAATAGGGCAGGCATCTGGGACCCAGTCCGAAACCGGAAGATCCGGTAATTGGTTTCGTGGACTCACCCTCACTACAGTGTTGGCCGCCTTCGCCCTGATTATCCTGGGCGGAGTGGTACGCGTTACCGAATCCGGGTTGGGCTGCCCCGACTGGCCGCTGTGCCACGGTAGGGTAATCCCACCCTTAGAGATGACAGCCATCATAGAGTATTCCCACCGTTTGGTCGCTTCAGCGCTGTTAGGCCCTTTAATCGTTGCTACCTGTGCCGCCGCTTGGATATCTTACAGGCGTCATAGTTGGCTCGTCGTCCCGGCCACCGTGGGCCTGGTTCTGATGCTGGCCCAAGCTTTACTCGGTGGAGCGGTGGTACTGACCGAACTACCCGGATGGATCGTAGCCACCCACTTGGCATTGGGCGAGGCGCTGCTGGCGTGCCTGATTCTGGTGGCGGTGGTGGCCAACTACGGCCCACCCTCCCTACCCAATGGACTTCATGATGCCGGCGGCGCTCTTAATTTCCCAATATTGGCGCTGGTTTCGGGACTGGGAATCTATCTGGTCATCATCTCCGGGTCAGTCGTTACCGGCACCGGCGCCACCGGGGCTTGCTCAAACTGGCCGCTATGTCAGTTTCAGCTATTCCCAGGAGGTGGCCTCCCCTTGATTCACATGTCCCACAGAGTCGTGACGATAATCATCGGTCTTATTTTCGTATATACTTTGTATTCAGCCTACCGAGGACCCGCTTCCTCTCACCGCATACGACACCTTTCCGTGATAGCCGCTGTTTTGTTCGTGGTGCAAGTAGGTGTGGGAGCAGCCACCGTGTTAATGCATTTCCCTGCGGAGTTTAGAGTCCTGCATCTTTCTTTGGCCACATTGCTATGGGGAGTTGTCGTGGCTCTAGCGGCGGTGAGTCTGATTAAACCCGACCCAGGCCTTTCGGGAACATCCTATGCTTGATCGCCCGACGATAACGGGAGCGGAACCGGACTCCGGACCGAACCGTCTGGAGAGCTTGCATCAGACGTTCAACGATTATCTGGCTCTGACAAAACCCCCGATATTGACCCTGCTCGTTCTCACGGCCATCGGCGGCCTGTTTGTGGCCGCGGCGGGCGTTCCTCCCTTGGTTGTGACCTTATTGGTGTGCCTAGGAGGCGCGTTGGGAGCCGGTGGGGCCAACGCCCTGAACCACTACCTTGACCAGGACATTGACAGAAAGATGTCCCGCACCGTGAAACGACCCATACCGGGCAACCGAGTTTCCCCTCGGAAGGCGCTGATTTTCGGTATTCTATTGAACGTCGCATCGTTCACGATATTAGGTTATGGGGTAAACCTGCTGGCCGCCTCCCTGACCCTCTCCGCAACCCTGTTCTACGTATTCGTATACACCATGTGGCTGAAACGAACTACGCCTCAGAACATCGTGATTGGCGGAGCAGCAGGATCGATCCCGCCGATGGTCGGTTGGGTGGCCATCACCGGCAGCTTGGACCTGCCTGCTCTTTACATGTTCAGCATCGTGTTCTTTTGGACGCCGCCTCACTTCTGGGCTTTGGCTTTTATGATTCGAGACGACTACGCGGATGCCGGTATCCCCATGCTGCCGGTGGTCACGACCTCAGAACATACGGCGCTCCACATCTTCCTGTACTCCCTAGTGTTGGTGGCAATAAGCCTTGTTTTTGCCTCCACGTCAGCCGTGAGTTGGGTATATCTTGGGAGCGCCACATTGCTAGGCATAGTCTTCGTCGCCATGGCTTTACGCCTGATGAAAGACTCTTCTAAGAAACAAGCGAAGCCCCTGTACTTGTTCTCCCTCCTTTATCTGGCTCTGTTGTTCCTTGCGATGATGGTCGATAGCGTAGTGCCGTTCTGAGCGAACCATTTAATCACTGCCCGGAAATAACAGATGACGCCACGACTATGAATACCTAGAGCCGGAGTCAGGTCCGTTGACATCGTTATTAAGGCTGTGATAACGTCCGAGCCGAATAGTGAAAAAAAGCACAGACCCTATCGTGAGAGGGCAGGGAAAGCTTGAAGCCACAGCCCGGACAACTAAAACGAATCCGCAACCGAATCAGCGGCGGCGGCTACAATTACCGGCGTTTCGCCAGATTCGCCATGCTTGCCGCAGTATTACTTCTCCTCCTTGCCTGCTCCACTGGCAAGCAGTCCACCTGGGACCCGGTGGGGCCGGTAGCCGAGCGACAGCTACTTCTATTTAACGTCCTACTCTGGGTAATGGTAGCCGTCTTTATTATGGTAGAAGGGATTCTGCTATATGCGGCGGTTCGCTATCGCCGCCGTCCCGGACAAGAACTGCCCAACCAAATTCACGGTAACACACCATTGGAGATTGCCTGGACCATCGTACCGACCATATTAATCATGGCTTTAGGTATCTGGTCGGTAATCACCCTCTACCAATTTGACGAACCTCCGGCATCCGCCAACAATGTTTTGCACGTGAATGTCACGGGCCACCAATGGTGGTTTGAGTTCGAATATGAAGACGCTGGAGGCGGCAAACGAATAGTCACTGCCAACGAACTAAAAATACCGGTGGACCGGGCTGTTAGGCTAACCCTAGAGAGCGACGATGTGCTTCACAGCTTCTGGGTACCTAAGCTGGCAGGTAAAGTAGATGTCGTTCCGACCCGGACGAACCACATGTGGTTCCAAGCCGACTCGGACAAGATTGACTCCTTGCCGGCCATCTTCTATGGTCAATGCGCAGAGTTCTGCGGCATCGCCCATGCGTTGATGAAGTTCCAAGTTCGTGTCATGGACCAACAGGATTACGATTCTTGGGTAACCAATTACGGGCCTCCGCCAGCAACGACGGCACAGGCCCAAAAAGGCCAGCAGCTATTCGGCCAATGCGTGATGTGCCACACTGTTGACGGGAATAATGACTCGTCGGCACAGGCCAGCCGAAAAGAAGCCTACGTGGCCGGAGGGGCTTTGGCGCCTGCGCCCAATCTAACCGACCTGCGTACCAGGGGTACATTGGCGGCAGGCCTTTTGGATCTGAACAAAGAGAACTTCAAGCGCTGGGTTAAAACTCCGGATATTATTAAGCCCGGAAATTCAATGCAGGCCCGGGCCGCTCACCTTTACGGAAGTGGACAACTAAGCCTAAGCGACGACGACTTAGACGCTCTCGCTGCGTATCTATTGAACCTACAGTAGTCCACGCGAGCCATCCTCGCATGGAAGACTCCCCGAAGCGGGGACGACACCGGTCAACGGTATTCAGGTAACGGAAACGTCGGAGACAGACCATGGCATCAATCACTGGAGTGATAGCGCGACCTACCGGCTATACCGGCTTGTGGGGATGGATCACAACTGTCGACCATAAGCGCATCGGAGTCCTCTACGGTGTAACCGCTTTCATCATGTTTCTAATCGCGGGATTGGAAGCCGGCGCAATTCGCGCCCAGCTAGCCCAGCCGGATAGCACACTGATAGGCCCGGAAACCTTCAATCGCCTGTTCACTATGCATGCCACCGCGATGGTGTTCATGGTAATCATGCCGCTGAGCGCCAGTTTCTTCAATTTTGTGGTTCCACTGGCCATCGGTGCCCGAGACGTGGCTTTCCCGCGACTAAACGCCTTCAGTTATTGGGTCTTCCTATTCGGGACCCTCCTGATGCACGCTAGTTTCCTGGTGGGCCAGGTTCCTGACGCGGGTTGGTTCTCATACGCCAATCTAACTTCAACAACCTACAGTCCCAACGACGGCCTGGATTTCTGGGCACTGGGTCTGCTGGTGTTGGGGGTATCTTCGGTGGCCGCCGCCCTGAACTTCATGGTGACCATAATCAATATGCGTTGCCCGGGCATGACCATGATGCGGATGCCCGTTTTCATCTGGATGACGCTAATCACCTCTATCCTGTTGGTGCTGGCCTTCCCGGTCATCACCGTTGGTTTGGTCGAACTCGTCCTGGATCGAAACTTTGGGACACACTTCTTTGACACTTCTGGGGGTGGTGACCCAATCCTGTGGCAGCACCTATTCTGGGTGTTCGGCCATCCAGAAGTTTACATCTTGATCTTGCCTCCCATGGGTGTGGTCTCAGAGATACTACCCACCTTCTCCCGGAAGCCTTTGTTTGGTTACCCCGTCGTGATTTTCTCCGGCATCGTCATCGGATTCATGAGTTGGGCGGTCTGGAGCCACCACATGTTCACCACGGGAATGGGTCCCACGGCTCTCACAGTGTTCACGATTACCACCATGCTGATCGCTGTCCCCACTGGGGTAAAGATATTCAACTGGATCGGCACCATGTGGGGTGGCTCCATCGAATTCAAGACCCCCATGTTGTTCGCGATCGGGTTTATATCCCTATTCATAATTGGTGGCCTGAGCGGAGTTTCTCACGCTGTAGCACCTTCAGATTTCCAACAGCAAGATACCTACTACATCGTGGCCCACATCCACTACGTGCTGTTTGGCGGATCTATCTTCGGGATTCTTGCCGGCATGTACTACTGGTTCCCTAAGTTGACTGGGCGCATGATGGGCGAGGGCCTGGGTAAATGGAACTTCTGGCTCACATTCATCGGAATGAACCTCACCTTCTTCCCCATGCACTTCGTGGGATTGAACGGGATGCCCCGGAGAATCTACACCTACGGCGAAGAATTCGGTTGGGGATTGTTGAACTCCCTGTCATCCCTTGGGTACGTAGTTCTCTTTATAGGGATGCTGCTGTTGGTTATCAACATTATTCAGTCCCTGCGCAACGGGCGCGTCGCCGGACACGATCCCTGGGACGCTCCTACGTTGGAGTGGAGTATCTCTTCACCGCCACCAGTCTATAACTTCGCCGAGATTCCCAGGGTCGAAGGTCGGGATCCTTATTGGACCACCAAGCGCCGCGCCGAAGCAGCGGGCCAGCCGGTTGCCGGACCCGAGGCACGAGTTGACGTCTCAACGATTCATATGCCCAGCCCATCATATTGGCCTGCGTTTGCGGCTGTGGGTGTAGTATTGATCGCAGCAGGCCTTCTGACCCATTACAGCCTAAGCTTCGTAGGGGGCGTAATCGCCCTCTTAGGCACCATAGGCTGGAGCAATGAACCGGCCACAGCACCGCAGTCACATCATTAGGAGAGCTAGTTTTGGCCCACGCGGCAGAACACGCGATTGAAGAGACAACCACCGGTCTTAACCACAGGAAGATGCTCATGTGGGTCTTCCTGGGTTCGGACTGTATGTTCTTTGCCGCTTTAGTCGCTACGTACATGGTCTATCGGGGCCAAAGTCTTACCGGCCCTTACCCCATCGACATCATTGACGTACCGATAACCACCATCAGTACTTTCGTGTTGCTATGCAGCAGTTTCGCAATGGTTCAGGCTCTATCCGCCACCAACCGGGATGACCAGCGGGGTATCCGCATATGGCTGCTGGCCACGGCGGTTCTGGGTGCGATCTTCATCGGTTTCCAGATTTACGAGTTCAACCACTTCAAGAACTTAGGCCTCACTCTTGGCACCAACTTGTTCGGAGCAACGTTCTTTACGCTGACTGGGTTCCACGGCGCCCACGTAACGGTTGGAATCATCTGGCTGCTGGGAATGCTCGTTGTGGCGATGAAGGGCCGTCTAGGTCCGGCCAGCAGCTTAGACGTGGAACTGGTGGGTCTCTACTGGCACTTTGTAGACATCGTATGGATCATCATCTTCACGCTGCTGTACTTGATAGCCGGGTTTGATGCCGGTCCCGCGGCCTTGCCCGGAGGTTAGGTTCGCATGCCCTGTGCGACATTTCAGGAGATCATTGAATGAGCAGTAGCCATCAAACCGAACAGAGCCATCACCCTACGTTCCAACAGTACGTATTGGTGGCTATTATTCTATTTGCCATCACCATCGTAGAATTCTTCGCGATCTTCCCTGATCCGAATCAAATCGGCGCCGCCAAGCTTCCAGTCCTAACCATACTATCGGCGATCAAGTTCGCCATAGTAATCATGTTCTACATGCACCTGAAGTTCGACGACCGAATGTTCACAGTATTCTTCTTGGCCGGACTGGCACTGGCGTTCCTGGTGGGAATCGCGGTCTTAGCGATGTTCACTGCTTTAGATGGCGAGCCCCGGGCCTTCGCCAGCGCTCATGCCGTCCCCTATGCAAAAGGCGAACACGGAGGACACGGAGTGGAACACATTAAGCCAACAGCTGTCCCTATACCAACCGTGCCACCCGCCGTCACCACGCCCACCGAGTCCGCTGCGCCGGACGTTACAGCCACAACAGCTCCGGAACAGGCGGCAGAACCCTCCGGAGGATCAGGCGCTGGGGCTTCGATAGATATTGGCACCGACGGCGACGCCCTTAAATTCAGCACCGAGGCCCTCTCCGCTGAAACCGGCTCCCAGGTTACCGTGAACTTCAACAATGGCTCGTCGGTAAACCAGCATAACTGGGTTCTAGTCCAGAATGGCACCAAGGACGCCGTGGCCACAGATGGGACCGCTGCGGGCCCGGGAGCGGCATGGGTAAAGCCTGGGGACGAACGGGTGATAGTAAGCTCCGGGCTATTGAACCCAGGAGGGTCTGAGGCCGTAACCTTCACTGCGCCCGCTGCTGGGACTTACCAGTTCGTATGTACCTTCCCCGGACACAACTTCACGATGTTCGGAGATTTCACGGTTAATTAGAGATTACGCGACCCCGAGTTTGATTCGGCACCAAGCGCTCCGGCCTGATACAGGCGGAGCGCTTTTCCTTATCCCGCAATCAGCCGGAAACCAACTCATTGAACTGTCCATCCTCGCCGGTGGTCAATCCCAATACCTCGATCACCGCATCGGTATTAATCTTCCCGTATATGTGAGGATATACGGTCCCTGAACGAGCTGCTTCGTGTTTGATCGGCGAGACCAACCGGTCGATGTCCAGTTCCAACACCAACATATCGTCCCTGCCGTGGAACAATCGGTTAGCCACCTCCAGGACCTGCGGATGGTCTTTTGAGCAGTGTATAAACCCCTCTGATTCCAGGCTATCGGCCGCATAGTCATCCATGCCCTGAGCAGCTTCCCAGTCAGACGCCGGAACCAGGTGGAAAATCGTCGCCATAATATCTTCCCCCCAGCAGTTGTTGTTACCCGTACTCGCCGATATCATTCTACCGGTGCCGGCCATAGAGAGCCATAGCTGCAAGACAACGGGCAGCATCGAATGTTAGGATGGAGGCTGAAGGTATCCAAGCGTCAAGACAGCTTAAGAACTCCGGAAGGACATGGAGCGGCAAACATGCAGACAGAGCAACACCAAGGAGCCGGACTAAAATACCTGACCATAACTCCGGACGGATACGACCGCGAAAAATCCTATCCCTTGATGATTATGCTCCACGGTTTCGGCGCCAACATGCAGGATCTGGCCGGATTGGCCCCGACGATCAGTTCCACCGGTTACGTATACGCATGCCCCAACGCCCCCATTCCCTTCGATCTAGGCGGAGGACACATCGGCTACGGTTGGACATCTCCCAGAGACATGTACAAGGAGGGAGAGATCGAAGAGGCGGAGAAGTTGTTGGACGGTTTCTTTGGCGAGGTATTCGAGAAATTCAAGGTTGCGGCGGATAAGACCATCCTCATGGGATTTTCCCAAGGGGGCCGTATGACCTACCGCTGCGGCATGGGCCGGCCCCAGCCCTTCGCCGGTCTAGCGGCATTAAGCGCTTCCCTCTCCGAGCCTCAAGAACTAGAGGCTAGGCTACCCGAAGACCGGAGCCAGCCTATCTTTGTCGCTCACGGTATGTCCGATGCTCAAATAGCAGCGGAGAATGCTCACAAAGCCATCGACTGGCTCAAGGAGTTTGGCTTTCAGCCCGAGTATCACGAATACAACATGGGGCACTCGATCAGCGATGAAGAGTTACGAGACCTGATTCCGTGGATGGGCAGGATATTGCCGCCACAGGAACCCGGCACATAGTCCAAAACAACCGCCTGCATCCGGGATTTCCCTTACCCACAGGTAGGCGTCAAGCTTGCCGTCGTGGGATAATTGTCTGGATGACTCTTCTTAACCAACCCGGTCCGCTGCATATCCTCCGCACCCCGCCAACTCTGCCCTTGGCACTAGTCTCATTACTGCTTGGATTGGCTGTAGCGGCCTGCAGCAGCGGTACAGACGCCACCGTGGCTCCTCTGCCGACAGTTCCACCTCCGGCAACCCCAACATCCGTCCCAAGCCCCACCATCACACCGAAGCCGTCGCCTCCCGCGACTGGAGAATCTGTATCTCCCACTAAACAACCCTTCGTGAGCCTGCCCGGCGATGAGGGCGCTCACCTTACGCCCATCGAGTGGTGGTACTTCAACGGGCTCTTAACCGACGACACGGGAGCAGACTATAGCTTTCACTACGTTACTTTCCAGTCGGTGCTGCCCAACGGTTTCACGCCCAGGCTGCTCCAACTTAGTTGGGCCGACCATCGAAAAGAGGTCTACCTGACCGACGAACGGCCCGAGCTCCCGCTGCTTGAAGCAACCAAAGCGGCATTCTCCTTCCAGGTCAACGATTGGAGCATGGCTGGAGACGGTACCGATTATTCCATGACGTTCGACACCGGTGGGTATTCCGTGGCATTACAGGCGGTCTCCAACAAACCAGCTACCCTGCATCAAGGGAAGGGTTTGGTGGACTTGGGCCGGGCTGGAGAGACCTACTATTACTCCCGGACCAGGCTCGCAACAACGGGGACTCTAACCATCGGCGAAGAGCAACGTCAGGTTACCGGCCTCGCTTGGATGGACCACCAGTGGGGAGATTTCAGCATCGCGCCGGTAGGGTGGGACTGGATGAGCCTACAGTTGGATGACGGCTCAGACCTGATGATATCCATGGTTTGGGATTCCACGGACCACCGACCCATCAATAGCTACGGCACCTACGTGCCGCCCAACGGTCAACCTAGAAACATTAGCGGTGAAAACATCTCACTAACTGCGACCGGCTCATGGACCAGCGCTGTCACGGGGACTACTTTTCCGGTGGGATGGAATCTGGAGATTGAGTCATTGAATCTTAGCTTGACCCTGACTCCCGCTCTTCTGGATTCCGAATTCCAGGGGAGCAAGTATGTGCCTCCGGCGTATTGGGAGGGAGCAGTTCATGTGAACGGTACGCAGAACGCCCAGACCGTCACGGGCAATGGCTTCGCGGAACTGGTGGGCTACGATACCCGAGAGTTCGAGTTTCCGAGCTTGGGGGAGAGCAACAAATAACCGGCTGGATTATCTAACTTTAACCGGGTGTTCGCATCGATTCTGCGCCTCGGAGGAGTAGGGTTCAGTCTTGAGGTCGCATTGAGGTTGGAATTGTAGCGTGGCGGAAATCCCCCGAACCCCCTTTACGAAAGGGGGGCTTCTCAAGACGGCCTTGCGTCGGCTTGGCATCGGCGTTATTATGCAAACCACATTTGTCCGGGCGGCTAGAAATCCCCTCTGAGAAGGAATCGGTGCCTAGTTGACCACCTCTAATCTGAAAACCCCTCTTTACGATACCCATCTTGCGTTGGGAGCGCGCATAGTCCCCTTCGGCGGTTGGGATATGCCGGTGCAATACTCCGGCATCCTGGGCGAGGTGGGGGCAGTTCGCACCTCAACCGGGCTGTTCGACGTGTCTCATATGGGCCGTCTGTATATATCGGGACCCCTGGCCACCGAGTTTCTGGATTGGCTTCTCACCGGCTCCGTCGAAAGCCTACGGGTGGGCCGTGCCCGCTATTCCATGATTTGCAACGAGAAGGGCGGGGTAATCGACGACACGATATTCTACCGGTTGGCCGAGGATCGCTACCTACTTATCCCCAACGCCGGCAACCGGGTGACGGTCGTCGCCTGGTTCCAGCGTTGGGTCGATGAAAAGTTCTCCACCGGCTGCGAGATGGAGGACCGCACCGACGCAACGGCCCTGCTCGCCCTTCAAGGTCCAGGCGCTGCCGAAACCATGGACCGCCTCTGTAGCGAACCTCCATCCTCAGTGCGGCCCTTCGCCTGGCAGGAGAACCATCTTCAAGGGATTCCTGTGATGCTTGGAAGGACCGGCTATACCGGGGAAGACGGGTTCGAGATTGTGGCGGACGCAGACCAAGCAGTCTCCCTATGGCAGACGCTGACGGAGAACGGCGCGACGCCCTGCGGGTTAGGCGCTAGGGACGTGCTTCGATTAGAGGCCGGCCTACCTCTCCACGGGCATGAGATCGACGAAAATACCACCCCCATAGAGGCTGGTCTGGAAAAGTTCGTTCGATTCGACAAAGAGTACGTCGGCTCGGATGTTCTAAGTAGTCAACATGAGAAGGGAGTGGCCTGTAAGCTCGTCGGTCTGAAGACGCCGGGCCGTAGCGCCCCCAGGGCGGAATATGCCATCCTACACTTGGGAGAGACCGTCGGCCAGGTTACCAGCGGTAGCTACTCACCTACTCTTGACACCAGCATCGCCATGGGCTACGTTGACGCGAACCGAGCCGAAGCAGGCAATATGCTGGAAGTGGATATTCGAGGTCGTACTGCCCCTGTGGAAGTGACGCCTCTACCCTTCTACACCAGGCCAAGGAGATAGTACTTTGAGCCCCGATGATCGCAAATACTCCAAGGAACACGAATGGATCAAGATGGAGGACGCGACCCAAGCCTTGGCCGGAATCACCGTATACGCCCAGGACCAATTGGGGGACATAGTCTACGTAGACCTGCCCAAACTCGGCGCCACCATCAAGTTCATGGAGAAGATGGGCGAAGTGGAGTCGGTAAAGGCGGTTTCGGACCTGTATTCTCCTATCACCGGTGAGATTACTGAGGTCAACGACCGTCTGCTGGATCATCCCGAGTTGGTCAATGAGGATCCTCTCGGCGAGGGTTGGATGGTGCGGGTGACCATATCCGATGCCACCGAGTTGGACCAACTCATGACTGCCGAAGAATACGAATCATTCATCAACGGGTTGTCGTGACCATATCTAGCCGGGCATCAAACTCTGCATCTGATTCCCCGTTCCAGTTCCCATATATCCCGAATACGCCCGAAGAGCAGGCTTCGATGCTGGCGAACCTGGGCGTGAACACCATCGACGAACTGTTTGCAGACATCCCAGATGAGTTCCGCAACCCCTCCCTAGCTCTGCCATCTCCGATGTCAGAGCTTGAGGTTCAACAGCAACTTTCAAGCCTGGCATCAAAAAACCGGGCTTTGGGAAGCGGACCGTCTTTCCTAGGTGCTGGGTCCTACAATCATTTTATCCCGGCCATCGTCAAAGCATTGATGACCCGGGGCGAGTTCCTGACCGCGTATACGCCCTACCAAGCGGAAGCCAGCCAGGGCACGCTACAGGTCATCTACGAGTTCCAGACGCTGATTAGCAACCTGTACGGCATGGAGGTGGCGAACGCCGGGATGTATGACGGGGCCACCAGCCTTGCCGAAGGCGTTCTCATGGCCTGCCGGGTGACCCGACGCAGCCACGTGGCCGTCGCCGATACCCTGTCCCCGTATTACCGGCAAGTGATTGAGGCCTATTGCCAGGCCCAAAGCATAGAACTGCATACTGTCTCAACGGGCCAGGCACCATCCCTAGATCAAGAAACGGCGTGCCTGGTGGTCCAATACCCCAACTTCTACGGTTACATCGAAGACATGGCCGGACTGACCGAGGCTGCCCACTCCCAAGGAACCCTGCTAGTAGTCTCCGCCGACCCGATGGCTATGGGTATGTTCCAGCCTCCGGGTCATTACGGGGCCGACATCGTCACCGGCGAGGGACAACCTTTGGGCATACCTGCCAGCTTCGGCGGTCCTTACGTCGGGCTGTTCGCCACCAAGCAGGAATACATCCGGCAGATGCCCAGCCGCCTATCAGGCCGCACCGTGGACAATCAGGGGAGAACCGGCTACGTTCTTACCCTACAAACCAGGGAGCAACACATTCGACGGGAGCGGGCTACCAGCAACATCTGCACCAACGAGGCCCTGTACGCCCTGGCATCCTCCATCTATCTGGCGGCACTGGGGAAACAGGGCCTTCGCCAGGTAGCCGAACTCTGCTACCAAAAAGCTCACTACGCCGCCGGCCGTATCGCCCAATTACCCGGATACTCTCTGCCTTTCCAGGGCACGTTTTTCCAAGAGTTCGTAGTGAGCTGTCCTACATCTCCAAGCGATATCAATCGCCGCCTGCTAGACCAGAACATCCTAAGCGGACTAAACATAAGCGAAGCGTTTTCCAACCTCCCTCCTTTAGAACGGGGGACCACCGAGGGATCATCTCCTCACTCGGCCGAATCAACCAACGCCATGCTCCTATGCGTCACCGAGATGAACTCCCGCCAAGAAATCGACGCACTAGTAGAGGCCTTGTCGGAGTTCGGATCATGACCAGCGGCGGGAACCGGGACACCACCAAGCTACTGATGGAACGCAGCGTTCCCGGTCGGGTGGGAGCAGCGCTGCCCGGATCGGACGTGCCCACCCAATCACTTCCCGACCCATCGTTGCTGCGCACGGAATTGGACTTGCCGGAGGTATCAGAGCCTGAGGTCGTGCAGTATTTCACTGCCTTGAGCCAACGCAACTTCTCCATCGACACCCACTTCTACCCTTTGGGTAGCTGTACTATGAAGTACAACCCCAAGATTAACGATGAGGTCTCATTCCTGCCTGGATTCGCCGGGATCCATCCGCTACAACCACCGGAAACGGCCCAAGGAGCGTTGGAGCTTCTATTCCGGCTCCAAGGATTCCTGGGAGAGATAACGGGTATGCCGGGGGTGGGGTTATCCACCCTCGCCGGAGCCCACGGTGAACTGGCCGGGATGTTGATGATGCGAGCCTATCATCAGGCTCGAGGAGACACCCACCGGCACAAAGTCTTGATTCCAGACAGCGCCCACGGGACAAACCCCGCCTCGGCGGCCATGGCGGGGTTCGATGTAGTCACCGTAGTATCCGACGATCAAGGTAACGTGGACCTGAAGGCCCTTCGCGAGTTGGCCGGGGAAGACCTGGCCGGTGTAATGATTACCCTACCCAGCACATTGGGGCTGTTCGACACCGGAATCGTCGAAGTTTGCCAGATTATTCATGAAGCGGGCGGGTTGGTGTATGGCGACGGCGCCAACATGAACGCCTTGCTGGGCCGGGTGAAGCTGGGAGACTTGGGGTTCGACGTCATCCACCTGAACCTGCACAAGACATTTAGCACGCCCCATGGCGGCGGCGGTCCCGGCTCAGGGCCCGTCTGCGTGGCCAACTCCCTTTTGCCCCATCTTCCGGCTCCAGTGATAACCCGAAGCGGCGGAGAAGACTCGCCGATATACGGTTTCTCTACGCCGAAGCAAACCATCGGCAAATTGAGTGGCTTCCACGGTAACTTCGGCGTGCTGGTTCGTGCCTTCACCTACATATTGTCTTTCGGCGCCGAAGGGATGAGCGCCATCAGTGGAAACGCCGTATTGAACGCCAACTACCTGATGGAAGCGCTCAAGGACACCTACTACCTGCCCTACGACCGTCGGTGCATGCACGAAGCCGTCTTTTCAGCAAACTGGCAGAAGGCCCGAGGGGCCAGCGGACTGGAGATAGTCAAGCGGCTGTTGGACTACGGGTTCCACGCCCCGACGTTGTACTTCCCGATGATAGTCCCGGAAGCACTGATGATTGAACCCACCGAGTCCGAGACCCGGGAAACCCTGGACGCGTTCATCCAAGCATTGAAGGACATAGACCGGGAAGTGACGGAAGACCCAGAACTGGTGCGTGGCGCACCTTACACCACCCCGGTTTCCCGCCTGGACGAGGCCACCGCCGCCCGCCAGCCGGACTTAAGATGGCGGGCTACGGCGTAAACAAAAAAACAGGATTGAGCCGAAGCGGGGTCCTTCGAAAAGCTCAAGCCGAATGGGAA
>Ga0315336_1002382_pt1 | contig 29008 bp, 21 predicted proteins | sample ASW5metaG_FD_204512 | JGI IMG/M metagenome (GOLD analysis project Ga0315336, IMG submission 204512) | Ammonia-oxidizing marine archaeal communities from Monterey Bay, California, United States - ASW #5 | ecosystem: Environmental > Aquatic > Marine > Intertidal zone | place: USA: California... | reverse complement strand
AAGCCCCAGCCGAATCAGCGCGCGCCGCCACTCCATCATCCCGCTGGTGAGCAGCACATCGCTATTGGCCATCAGATGCAGAGCCTCGACAGACGCGCGCCGCGTCGAGACCGCCAGTTCCTCGCGGTAGTAGGTGGACAGCAGAAGCGTGGCTTCGGCGCCCGAAACCTCCTCGCCATCCCAGGCGCACATCACGTCCCGCCACTCTGATACCCGGCCTTCCAGGCACGTCTCCGCCAATTTGATGGTGCGCTCGGGTACGGGGCCTTCCAGTGCAGAAAGGTACACAGGGTTCAAGTCGCTCTGCAGATGGACAACATCGGCCGCCTCGGTCTGCAACTGCGCGAGAGCTTCGTCCTGGGCATCTACCGCCGCGGTCTGCCAGTCGTTTCCGGGAAAAGTCACCACGACCCACAGACCGAGGAGTACCGGAGGAAGGAAGCTGGCCAACAGCATGGCGACCGCCCACCGCGGCACCTGCCACATGGGCCTCTCGAAGCGTGCATTCAAACTGTGTCCAGCGTCATTGGGGTCAGCCATCAAGTGACCCGCGCTGGTAGTCGTTGTGCGAGTTCTCCATGACGGCGAAGGATGGCCTCGCGGGCTCGCTTCTCCTCCTTGCGAGCCGACGGCGACAACAGGATTCGCTCGATGGTCGTCGCTATCTCATCCAGCGCCTGGCTCGACGCGCGTGTGGGCCCGATGACCCGGAATCCATTACTCCGGCCGATAAATCGGCCTCCGCCCTCCGCTTCGCTCCGGTTGGCATTTCGATTCCATTCACAGTCGACACTCAAACCGGAGGGCGCAAGCGCTATTTCCTCCGGTTTGAGCGCCGACCGTGAACGGAATTCGCCATCGGCGAGCGCCAGGACCAGGCTGTCGTCGATCACTTTGCACGCGACGATCTCGCCTGCAGGGATCAACTGGCCGTTCACGAGCACGCCGTTCTGGCGGACCTGGATGTCCCACGGCTTGCGATTCAAACCGCCGACGCAGGCAAAGCAGAACACCGCCAGACCCAACGCCGGCGCGGCAAGGTCGAGATTCAGTTTCACGCGGGTGTCGGCGAGCCGGACTCTCTGGAGGGAGCCCCTGTTTGCGCCGCTCAGTGGCACCGTTTGTGCCACATCAGACCGCCAGTACGCATCCTGCAGCACTCGTGAAGTCGCCGCCACCTGGGCCGGCATCGGCGGCGCGCGACGCCAATTCAGCGGGTCGACAGCTGCCCGCAGGCCAAAGAGAAACGGAGGGATCGCTCCGAGAACGAGCAGCGCAATGGCCCACCTCGCGAGCTGCCAGCGCGGTCGCGGCAACTGGGCGTTCAGCACGTGCCCGGCATCGAGGGAGTCGGCCATGAATCAGTGTAGTTCATCCGCCGCGCAGATCGCTCACCAGGCGTAGGCCTCCGGGGCCGGACCGCCGGGACCGGGGAAGATCTCGTCCAACTTCGACAGCGTCTCGGCGTCGAGCGTCAGCTCCACGGCCCGGAGCGCCGACTCCAGCTGCGCCATCGTGCGCGGGCCGACAATGGGCGCGGTGATGGCGTCGTTGCTCAAGATCCACGCCAATGCCACCTCAGCGGGCGGCTCCCCGAGCTCGGCACAGAGCGCTTCGTAGGCCTCGATCTGCGGGCGTGCCTTCTCCAACCGCTCGAGCACGAAGGGCTTCGACCGCCGGCCCTCGCTCTCGGTGTGGCCGCCCGCGAGCAGTCCGCTGCCGAGGGGGCTCCAGGCGATGACTCCGACTCCCTTGGCCTTGCAAGCCGGCAGGACCTCGAGCTCGATGGTGCGGTTGTTGAGGTGGTAGATGCTTTGCTCGCTAATCAGGCCCAGGGAACCTCGCTGATCGGCCACGTGGTTGCAGTCGGCAATGTGCCATGCCGCAAAGTTGCTGCTCCCGACGTAGAGGATCTTGCCCTCGCTGACGAGCTGATCCATCGCCTGCCAGATCTCCTCCCAGGGCGTGTTCCGGTCGACGTGATGCATCTGGTACACATCGATCCAGTCGGTCTTCATTCGCTTCAGGCTCTCTTCGCACGCCATCTTGATGTGCCTGGCCGAGAGCCGTCGATCGTTGACCCCGTCGCCCATGGGTCCGTAGACCTTGGTGCACAAGACCGTGGCCTCCCGGCGGCCTTCGCCACCCGCGAACCAATCGCCTACGATCTTCTCTGTGGCGCCCCTTCCGGCGTGCCGCCCATACACGTCGGCGGTGTCGACGTAGTTGACGCCCTCCTCCCGCCCGCGGTCGAGAATGGCGAAGCTGTCCTCTGGAGTCGTGTAGGGACCGAAGTTCATGGTCCCCAGACAGAGCCGGGAGACGGTCAGGCCGCTGCGGCCGAGTTGTGTCGTTTGCATGGCGCGCATTATGGCGATGCATGAGCGATCCCTACAAGCCGCCACAGACCGACGGCGATCAGGCCGAACAGATCCGGCTGCCCGCGGTCGCGATCTCCGCTCTGCTGGCGCTCATCGTCTTTGGAGAGCGCTTCGCCTACTACGGCACGCGCGCGGTGATGGTGGTGTGGTTCATCACCGGCCTCGGCATGGCAGACGCCGAAGCCTACGGGTGGTATGCGACCATGACAACGGCGATCATTTTCGCTCCTTTCCTCGGTGGAACCATCGCTTTGGTGACTGGCCCCTATCCGCTGGCCCTGTTGGGGAGCGCGGTGATGGTCCTGGCCTTCGCCAGCCTCACCGCGGTGCCAACCATTCCGCTATTCGCCTCCATCGCCCTGCTCGCTTTCGGCCAGGGATTGCAGAAGCCGGCGGTGTATGCCATCGCCGGTTCCCAGTTTCGCGGCGTGTTCTCCAATACCCGCACCGCAACGTTCGTGCTGCTCTATGGCGCGGTCAACCTGGGTGCGGCGAGCTCCAGTGTGCTCGCCCCCTACGCCCACGAGTTCGGGTGGCACTTCGCATTCATCCCGGCGGCGCTGGCTATGGTCGGGGTCACTGCCCTGTGCACCATCGTGTGGGCACTCGACTGGAATCGTCCCGCCGAGCCGCCTTTGAACGAGGCCGCCGCGCGACGTTTCGCCGCGTCGCTCCCCCTGTTGCCGCTCGGAGCGGCCTTCTGGATGGGTGTCGCGGCGTCCAGCGAGTTCCTCTTCACGGCGCCACCCATGTGGCTCTTCAACGTAAATCCCGTCGTGGTCTTGCTGTCGGCGCTGGTCTTGTTCCCGGTTCTTCTGATCTTGCAAGCGGCTGAAATCGAGATCCCGGCGATGCCCGTGGTTGGTCTCAGCCTGCTCCTGCTCCTCCCCGGGATCGCCATCCTGTTGATTCCGGGCGCGCCCGAAAACACGGGAATTCTGATCGCGAGTGTGGTGTTGCTCGCTGTGCCTGAAATCGCGTTGGGCGCCTTTGTGATGAGCCGAATAACCGGCGATCTTCCGACGCGATTGTCAACGATGCTCATCGCTGGCTGGATGGCATCGGCGTACGTTGGCAACGCGATCGTCAGCGCACTGAGCCCCCTGGTCGGATCGGTCCCGATGGTGATAGCGTCCATCGTCATCTGCCTCGTCGCGGCCGTAGTCGCCTTCGGTCTGTGGAAACCGCTGGACTGGATAGCCTTCGACAGAGACGAAATAGCCAACGACGCCTGACCGTACCGCGGTCGGGAGGTTGTGATGAGAATGCGAATTGGCGGCGGAAGAGGTGGTTGGTCCCTGGGTGCGGTCATCGCAGTTGCCATTGCGATCCGACTGGGCGGCGGCGTGATGATGGATGGCGCCATCCAGTCTGACCGCGCCTATGTTCAACACCGAGCAACGGTGCCGGCGGAGCAGCCCTATGTCGCGCCCACGAAGGCCCAGCTCTCGAAGATCAAGCACATCGATCACAGCCGACCCGCGGCATCGCCCCTGCTCAATCCGGTGATGTTGGCGGCAGTTGGCGGCGGCGCCATCTTCGTCTTCATGGGTGGGGCAGGCCTCATCCTCCTCGGTCGAGGGACAGAGGGTTCGGCACCCAGCTCCGAATTCACCGATGCCGATGTCGCCCAGATCATGGCGGAGGAACTGGCCAAAGGCAGCTAGCGCAACCACCGGGCGAAGAGCAGGGCCATGCTGAGCCCGGTCGAAGCGATGGAAAAGGACAGCACCTCCAGAGACCATTCTGGAAAAATCGCCGCGATGATCGTGCCCACCGCCAAGCCACCGGCGAGCCACAGGAAGCGTAGATCCACAGAGATTCCAGCGACGCAGGAACCCAGGGTCAGAAAGAGCATGTCGACCGGGTAGACACTCTGGATTTCGAGTTCCAGGCCCCACGCGATCACGCGGTGGAAGAACACGGCTCCGAACGCGGCGAGAAGGGTGTACATGATCCGCTGATTGACCAGTGTGCGAAGCAACAACTGGCGGAAGAGCATCAGCACCAAAGCCACGCCCACCAACGAGGTCCCGGACGCAAACAGGCTCAGAACGTGGCCGTCCTCGATGTATCCGAGGCGAACAATGCCAACGATGACCGTGCCATACAGCGTCGCTATCAGCGCAAAGGACATCAGAAACGCCACTCGCCAGCCGCTGTGAACCGAGAGATCGAGCTCCTTACCCAGCTTTTCCAACGCGCGGGCCCGACGGCGCTCAGACTCGACGGTGGCACCGAGATCGGCAAAGGCGCGTCCAGTGAGGGACCGCAGGGAGTCCAGACTCGCCGACGCCCTCTCCCAGTCACGGGCCTGGAGCTGCCAGGGAATCAAGGTCTCCAGACAACTCTGGAGCTCGGAGCGCGCGATGGCGTTCCCATCCCACTCGTCCAGGGCCTGCTGAAATGCGTAGCAGGTGATGGTCCCGAGCTCGACAATGGACACCGGGTCTGGATCTTCGGCCGCAGCTAGCGCCTTCATCTCCGCGTAGCGGGTGCTCGCCGTTATTCCGAACTGCAAACTCAGTCGGTGGCGGCGGAAGTCGACGAGGGCATCGCGGAATGACTGTGCAGTTGGAAACCGCCGGATCCGCTTTCGAGAGCAGGCGCGGTTGCAGATCTTGCCGAGCTCCTCGGGCACTGAGTCGTCGTAGGTGGCGGGCTCCGCTTTGGTCGCCTTCATCATCGCCGCCATGCCGTTGGAGCCGTGATTCCGGGACAATCCAGTCAGGATCTTGTGCAGGGTCGCGCCGAGGAGGAACACATCGGTGCGGGCATCGACGATTTCTCCATAGGCCATCTCCGGGGCCATGTATCCGGGGGTCCCATAGGCCACGCCGGGAGCGGGGTCGTCGAAACGCGCCGCGACGCCCCAATCGACGAGCACCACCTCGCCAAACTCACCGATCATGACGTTTCCGGGCTTGATGTCGCGATGCACGATGCCCTTGCTGTGGGCGTAGTGCACGGCATTGCAGACATCGGCGAGGATCGAGAGATGCCGATCGAGGTCTTGCGCGGGATCTTTGAGCAGCTCCGACCACCGGGAGCCCTCGATTCGCTTCATCACCAGGACCGGCTGGCCCATCTCATCCTGGCCCAGCGCGTGGATCGGTACGATGTTCGGATGTTCGAGGGTCCCGGCCAGTGCCGCCTCTCGAAGCAGGGCCTGGACCATCTTCGGGTCGGTTCCGAGCAGGCGCTTGACCGCGACGTCGCGCTCCAGCGAATTTTGCCAGGCCAGATGCACCGTTCCCATTCCGCCCTTTCCGAGAAGCTCGCCCAGCTCGAGGTCGGCGCTACCGGCCTCCTGGCCCGGAACAGCGACGCGCATGACCGGCAGATTGGTCAGAGAGCGAATCGGCAACGAGGTCGTCAGCGACACCTCGTCATTCGCCGCCTCGTAGTCACCGGGGGTGAGCGTTCGCTCGGGAACCACCCGATCGGCGACTCCCGTTCGGATCAGCGTCTCCCAGACGGCATCTGCCTCAGCCATGCATCAGCCTACGCCACGACTCCGACATCGTGGAAGGTCAGATCCAGGCCCGCTGGCACGTCGGCAAGCCCTCGGTAGATGTCCCAGTAGGTCCCGCGCGCATTTCCGAGCGCCGCGAAAACCGCGTGTTCGGTGTCCGATTCGATGGTGGCCACGGGTTCGCGGTCTTCGCCGAGGAGCAGCAGGCTCGAGGCGCGGTTGAGAATGCCCGCAGTCCCGAGGCTGGCAATGGTGGCGACCTCGCCGGCGAGGGTTCGATCGATCAGCTCGCCATAGGTGATGTTGCGCTCTTCGACAGTCACCCCTTGTTCTCGGAGGATCTGGGTGATTCCGCGCACCGTGACAGACGGCAGGATCAGCGGGCTGTCGGGGATGCGTATGACGGTCCCATCGGTCAAGCCGACCATGCATGCCGACGAGTCCCATTCGCTGATTGTGCGCCCGCGTAGTGGATCGTAGGGCCGATCATCCAGGAACAGAGCCGCTCCGGCATCGGGTCGGATGCGCTTGGCCTCCTGCACGGCGCGCACGCTTAACAGGTAGTTGCCGCCGAGCTTCAAACAGCCGGTTCCGTTGGCCCCTACTGCCCGAACCAGCCAGGGAATCACGACCCCGTGGAAAGGCTCTCCGAGGTAGGAACGATAGTGGGCAGCAACCGCGCGAATGACCGGGTTTGCAGCGAAGGTCACGCCGATGGACTGGTCGTCGTCGACGGTGAACGGCCGCAGGTAGCCCTGGGACCTGTTGCGCGCCATCTCGGTGAGAAATGCGCGTAGTTGAGGGTGCCCCAGGTAGCCGAGAAAGATCTCCAGGATCTGAGCCTGGGTGGGCAGCTGCTCTTGCTGGGCGTCGGAGAGGTTGAAGGCGATGCCGTCGCGGAAGCGGTTGATGTTCTGGTCGATGTTCAGGAACACCACCTGAAGGCGGCCGGCGTCCTCTCGAACGAAGAACCGGATCCCCTCGAACACCAGACACAGGCCGTAGTGTACGGACCGGCTCACGGCGTGGGTCATGGCATCGGCGTCGAGCATCTCCGTGCTGCGATCAGCCAGGGTGTATCTGAATTGTCCAGGTGCCCAGACCGTGCCCTCGAACCCCGCCACATCGACCCCCGCAAGCTCATCGCCAACCTAACCGGAGCGAGGCAGGATCTAGCAGTCCGAAGCCGGATTGTACGTAATCTCGACGACATCGCCCTCGCCGATCGCAAGGCTATTCACCGTCACCGTCCACACCGTGACGTAGACGGCTTCGTCCACGACGGGCAGAGCCTACAGCTGCGCGAGCATGACGCGATCTGCCTGGGACTCGATTCCGCTCAGGATGCCGGGGAGGATCCGCCGGGTTCCCCAGTTGAGCAGGGGCTCGGGAATCCAGAAGCCAAGGCCCACATCGGCCTGGTAGGTGACCTTGGTACGGCCGTTGCCAGCGTCCTGCAGGAGATAGCGGCCCTCGAGCACTTCGACGTTGCCGGTGCCATCCACGTAAGCGAAGGGCAGCACCCAACTCTCCACGCCATCGATGGTCTGCACGTCGCCGGTCACGTCGATGTGCCAGGTGCGGTCGGCGAAGGGCCACGGCAGGTTGGTCTCGCCGGCGCAGCGCATCTTGCCCGTCTCGGTGTAGACCACTTCGGTGTTCACGGTATCGGGGAACCAGCGGTCGGCGTTTTCGCAATCGAGCACGATGCCGAGCACCTCTTCCATGGGCACGTCGACCACGCCGGTGATCTCGCCGTGAGTGACCCAACCGGGCTCGACGGTGATGTCGGCGGCGGGGGCGGCGAGGGCTGCGGAGATGGCGATGATTGCGAACATGGTGTGCTCCACCGGGTCGGTTCATCGGTAGGTGTGCACCCTCGAAGATCCATCACAAAAAAGATCTCATTTCGTCCGAGAAAAAATACTTGTGATGGATCGGCGCCGATGCACACCCACAGGCAGCCCAGGAGAAATTCCATGCCGCGAATGTCAGCTGCCGCCCTCCTCATCGTCGCCGCCGGATGCAACGGGGGCAGCGTCGACGACCCTCTCGTACCCATCCCGCACGCGTCGACGGTCGCGTCCGGCGACTACTTCAGCTGCGCCCTCGATCGCGGCGAGATTCGGTGTGTCGGCCTCGACGAGGAGCACAGGCCCGAGGGCGCCGACTACATCGAGGTCGTAGCCGGTCGCACCCACGTGTGTGGACTGCGCGGCGACGGCACCATCGACTGCGCGGACGACCCATGGCAGGCACCATTGGACGAGACCTACAGCCGCCTCGCCGCCGGGGATCGCGTCACGTGCGGCATCGAGAGCTACGACCGGACCATCACCTGTTGGGGCGAAGAGCATGTCGCGGCTCCCACCGACGTGGGATTCCACGATCTGGCGGTGATCGCGGTCGAAGAGGAGGGGGTTCGCTGGCAAGTCGCGTGTGGACTGCTCGGCGACGGCACCCTCGTCTGCGCGCATCCGAGTATCGGACCCCCACAGCTATCGCGCCTCCTGGTCACCTCATCGGGCGAGCTCTGTGGAGCACAGGCCGACGATGGATTCGTCTGGTGCGCGGACGACGACTTCCAGGAGGAGCTGGCCCCGTTTGCCAGCACCGGAGGCGCGGTGGGATTCTGCGCTGGGGCGTCGTTGGACGCCGACGGGCGCCCGTGGGGATGGCGCGCCCTGCAGCACCCCGGTTGCGAGCCGACCGATCGCTACACCGAGATCACCGCAGGTGCCGTACACGCCTGCGGACGCAACTTCAGAGGAGAGGTGAGCTGCTACGGATACCCAGGCGGACAGATGGAAGACGATCCAGGATTCACCGACTGGTGGTCCTGCGACCTGTGAATCCACGAACGGAATCAGGGATACCCACCCCGATTGATGTATTCCAAGGAAACCTTGAGGCGTGCCGAAAACTCCAACGCTTCATTGTCGACCACGGTCACATTGCGGATGACCGGCGTGTGATCCGCGGACCAGGCGACGACCCGATGCGGGCCGGGTGTCACACCGGTGATCTCGAAGGAGCCGTCCTCGGCCACCTCGGCGTACCAGGCATTCGGTAGAACCAGGATCTTCATCGACATATCTGCATGGATATTGCAGGCCACATCGACCACGCCGGGTTCGTTGAAGATCACCGTTTCGCTGTGACCTGACGCGTAGTGACCCAGGTCGAAGCTCGCGCCTGGCGCCAGCGAGTAGACGTTATGGAAGAACTTGTCCTCGTTCGGGAAGGACACCTCGGCACCCGTTGCGACGACGAGCCCCTGGGGCTTGAAGCGGGCGTTCTTCTGCGCAACCTCGCCTGTCATCAGGGACTCGAGGGCGGGCCCGTCCCCATCGATGTAGACCACGACGGGGCTGTTGGCACGACGCGCCTTTACGGCAATTGTCCCCTTGATGGAACCCGCTTTCTCCTGGGCCAACGCCGGCGACAGCAACGCGAAGACCAACGCTATGAATGTGGCGATCATCGCATCTCCCTAGTACCGGAACACGAGTGAAGACGTGAACACGTTGTCGGCGATCTCTGTTTCCACCTGGTCGTTGTCGCCACCGAGGTCGGAGCCGAGCTCGTCGATGAACAGGTACTCGATCTTCGCGATCGCGTTGTAGGTGATGTCAAAGCGAATTCCCCCGGTGAATCGCAGCGTATTGGAGTCGTAGTAGTTGGGCCCGGCGCGGAAATCGGCGTCCCTTCGGTCCACGCGAACGAGCGGTGCCAGCCAGTTTGCGAGGTGGTAGTCGACCTCGACGTACCCGCCTTTCGCGCGAAGCCAGTCGCCTTGCCCGTCCGTCTGATCGGTGATCAAACCCTCGGCCCGAATGGCCAGATCCGAGGCTTTGAGTTGGGCATCAACCCCTGCCTGACGGCTGCCAATGGCGCCCGCCGCCCCCGAGGCACCGACCTCGACGCGCACTGGCCCATTGCCGCGAACCGCGAGGCGACCACTGGCCGTGGACTCGTTCTTGAAATGGCCAAAACGCTCGCTGATCGTCGAGGTGCTGGTGGCGGCCAGGCTGTACCAGAAGACCTGGCGAACCGAGCCGCGAACCTTGACTCCCAGCGGGGTTCCCGTCGTGTATCTGGCGATGGACGAAGGGGTGATGCCGAAGCGATCGGGGGCGTGGCGGACCCGGTACTCGATACCGAAGGTCGACTCGACCTTGCCGATGTACACGTGTAGATCGCTCTTCTCGATGGGCCGCCAGTCGAACTGGGCGATGTCGACCGACACCGCATCTCCCAGGTCGCCGAGTTCACCGCTCCGGGGCTCGAAGTCGAGCTCTGCATCCACTTGCAGGCTCTTGCCGGCCGTGAGCGCAATGCCCGGGTGCCAGGTGTTGAGCAGGAAGGTGGGTCGTCCGCCCGACGCGATGCGGTCCGTGCGGTCGATGTTGGTCCGGTCCAACCCGAGGTCCGCGGAGTCGCCCTGGCTGTTGACGGGGTTCGCCCAGGGATCTCCGTAGAACACCCACGGCGCCTCTCGTGGGCCCCTCAGGCCCGAGGCCCGGTCGTAGGCGACGCCGTCTCCCTGAGCGTCGAAGAACCCAACGTCGAGGTAGCCGTCGAAGACGATGAGTACGCCGTCCCGGACTTGGAGATGGGGCGATGACGGCTCCGGGAGGGGCTGGCTGCCGGCGACGATCGGATCCGCAAGGGCCGTCATCGCGATGAAGAGCAGCGCGATCATCGACAGGTCCTGGTGTCGTCGTAGATCTCGGGTGGCAGCTTGAGGTCCCTACCCGTCTCCTCATCGATGTCCGGAATCTCGTCGAGGGACTTCAGGAAGGCGACGATGTCGTCGACATCCTCCTCGGACAGATTCAGCGGCTGGATGAGATCGCTCTTGGTTCCGGGGTAGCCCGTGTCGTGACCGCCGAACCGGTAGAAGTCGACGACATCCCACAGGCCATCGGTTAAGCCATTATGCATGTATGGAGCCGTCTTTCCGACATTCCGGAGCGTGGGCGTGGGGAAGTGTCCCAGCTCCATTTTGTGCTCGCCCTCAGTGATGACGACCCCTTCGTTCCAGGTGCCACCGATCTGGGAGACGCCGATGTTGTGGTGCCTGTCGTCGGAGAACGTCGGCCCGTTGTGACACTCATTGCAGGAGGCCCGTCCGATGAAGAGCTTGGCGCCGCGGATCTCCTCGTCGGTGAGCACGTCGCGGTTCTTCGGGTTCATGTGGCGATCGAAGCGGGAGTCCTCGCTACGCAAGGTGCGCACGTACGCCTCGAGAATCTCCGCAACATTGGAAAAAACACAGTCTTCGCCTACAGAGTCCTCACAGTTGCTCCCATCGAATGGCAACCCCAACGCGAGGTATTCGTCCGAATAGTTTGCCTCGATATAGGCCGCCACTTCTGCGCGGGTGAGGGCGTGCGGAGCCATTTCCAGGGGAACCGAGATCTGCGAACGCAAGGATGTGTGTTTGGCTGTCCATCCCCAGGTCTCCCGCCAGCCGGAGTTGTAGACCGTCGGCACATTCACGCCGACAAAGCCGCCGACACCGAGGCTGGTCGGAGCTCCGAGGCGGGCGTCGGCCCCGCCCTGCTCGAGATCGTGGCAGGTGTTGCAGGAGATCGTGCCGGTGTCCCCGGCCAAGCCGAGATCACTGTCTGCGGGCAGCGGAGCCGAGAGATTGCAGTCGAAGTACAGCGCCTGTCCGAGCTCGACGGCACCGTCCAACCCAGCCACCAGGCTCGCCTCGGACTGCTTTCCGAGGTTTGTGTAGTTGGAGAGAATCTTGAGCTCGCGCTCGGTGAACCCCGGGCTCTCGTCGCAGGCTCCAGCGGCCACGAGAACAGCGAATATGGCAACTCGTCTCACCGTCATCTCCAATCGAAGTCCAGGTTGAGGCCAACGAGACTGGCACCGTAGCGCTCGGTCACCCGATGCACGGTCTCCTCCGGGTCGACGCGAAAGGGTTCCGTGTCCCACAGGTGCACTTTGCCCGTGCGATCGCTCGACGCGAGGGTGCCCAGGTCTCTGGAAAAGGCCACACCCGTCGCCGCCGACTGGTGGGCGGCCAAACGGGCCAGCTCGGCTCCCGTGTGTGCATCCCAGACGCGCACGATGTGGTCCATCGAGGCGGTCGCGACCAGGGATCCGTCCCCAGAGAATGCAATCGCAAGGATCTGCTGGGTATGGCCCACCAGTGGATGTTGCTTTCCCGTATCGAGTTCGGCGATGAATGCGGTGCCGTGCTCTCGCCCCACGCCGACCCGGGAACCGTCAGGAGAGATCGCCGAGGCACTGCTCGCCTCGAGGTCGAGAGGCACCGGTTCCCCGCCCTCGAAGAGGAGAAGCTCGCCGGCATCCGTTCGCGCAAGGAGTCGGGCGGAGTCCGAGTACGCGAGATCCCGAATTGCGGCACCACCGGGGGCCAACCACGTCTGCAGGGCGGCGCCGGTCTCGGGATTCCACGTCGAGACGCCGCCATCCGCTCCTCCGGAGATCATCAGACCGTCGCGCCAGATGAGTGCCGTGGTGCCGCCCTCGTGGCCCATGCCGGACCACTGGGGCTTGAGCCTCTTGTCCAGGATCTGAATGGTGCCGTCTATGCGCCCGACGGCCAGGAGCTCGCTCTCCGACGGATCCGGGGCGACCGCAAGGAAGGGGATGCGCCGAATCCACCGGATATTCTTGCGCTTTCCAGAGGACTGATCGAAGGTCTGTGCCGCCCCGTGCCGGTTCAGCGTCAGCAGCTCATCGGAAGCGGTCCAATCCACGCGAGCGACCTCGACCCGCACATCGAGGTCTTCTACGCCGCCGCGTGGGGATACGTCCCAGACCTGGACGGTGTCCGCAGCCGACATGGCGAGCAGATCGCTGCCGATGTAGCGGAGGTTCAGGAGCTCAGGATGACCCGGCAAACGCGCGATCTCCTCGCTGGCGTCGAAATCCCAGATCCGGACGATGCCGTCGGAACCCCAGGATGCGAGCTGCTCGCCATCCGCGGACCATGCCACCGATTCCACGCCGCGATTACGGCTTTGGAGGCTGGCAATCTGAAGCGGCTCCGGAACCAGTTCCCACACGTCGATTCGATCGTCGGCAGCGACGGCGAGCTGCTTTCCGTCGGCGGAGCACGCGGTCGCCGCTCGGCCAGCCTTGAAGAAGTCGAGGGCCTCGGCGGCGTCGTCACAGGCGGCCTGGCCCCGCTCGACGCGATCGACCACCTGTGCGGACGTGGCCGTCCATTCTGTACCGTCGGGAGACACGTTCCACGAGACGTCGTCACAGCGCAGCTGCATGGCGCCGACGCCCATCTCCAGACAGGGAGTCCGCAGATGATGAGCGAGCTCGGGATACCAGGTCCGTCCCGTACGCGCGAGGATTCCCCTGGCTTCTGGGCGGTCGGCGATACTCACCGCGCCCGCCGCATAGACCTCTGCAGGGATCCGATCCTCGGCGCCGATGGCGAGCTGGGCCTTCTCGACGAGCAGCTGGCCGGTCTCGACGTCCCACTGGGCTTGCATCTGCATCCGGTTGCCGGCCTGGAACACCGCGAACATGCCGATCGCCGCAACCGCGAGTACGCCGATGCTGCCCGCGGCAATCGAACCTTGGTAGGGCCGGAGCTTCCGCTCGAGGTCCTCGATCGGAGAGTACGGGTAGGCGCTGACGATGCCACCGGTCTGCCAGGCCTCGATGTCGCGCTCCATCTCGAGGGCCGACGGGTATCGATCGGCGATCCTGGGCTGCAGGGCTTTCATGGCGATCGCCGCCAGCTCTGCCGGGGCTTTTGTGTTCAGCGCCTGCGGAGAGATGAAGTCGCCGTCCTGCGCAGCCCGGTTCCGAGCCTCTGAGTTCTTCTGGGGGAAAGCCAGTTTCGTCGTCAGGATCTCGAACAGGATGGACCCGAGAGCAAAGACATCGGTGTGCGGCCCGATGTCGGCTATCCGTCCCGTCGACTGTTCGACCGGCATGTACCCCGGTGTGCCCGCCAGCCATCCGGTGCGCGTGTGGTCACCGTCCGTTGTGCGATCGGTCTCGAAATCACTCGTGAAACCTACGGGAACACGCTCCTTGGGAGCCTCCGCTGCCGCCGCGCCGAGGACCTTGGCCAGCCCCCAGTCGACGACCAACACTTCACCAAAGTCCCCGATCATGACGTTCTCGGGCTTCAGATCCCGGTGCACAATCTTGTTGGAGTGGGCGTAGGACATCGCCTCGCAGACGCGGCGAAACGCCTCGATCAATCGGTTCAGATCCAGCGTCCCCTCTTCGCTGGCCTCGACCTTCAGAGTGGTTCCCGGGATCTCTTTCATCGTGTAGTAGGGCGTGCCGTCCTCGAGCTGGGCCATCTCGTGAACCGGGACGATGCCGGGGTGCTGGAGCTGGGCGGTGATCTGGGCCTCGTGGCTGAACCGGGCGCTGGCATCGGCCCGCGCCACCATCTCCGCGCTCATGATCTTCAGGGCGACTGCACGCTTGAGAACCGGATCGTAGACCCGATAGACCTTGCCCATTCCCCCCTCTCCGAGGAGGCCCTTGTAGCGGTAGCGGGTGCTGCCGAACTCCTCGTGATCCCGCTGAACGAGCAGCGCACCCAGCACATCTGCGGCACCGGGACGTTCAGCTGGGTTCTTGGAGCGGAGTCGAGCACCGAGATCACCGTGCAGTCCGTCCGCGAACAGGTATCCGACGGCGTACCAGTCAGCCGCTGGGCTTGCCTCTCCATCGCGAAGCTCTGGTGCGCGGTAGCGGGAACGTGCTTCGAGGCTTCCGATGCCAGCATCGACTAGAACCAGGCGGCCCTGCGGTGTCACTCGCACGTTCTCGGGTTTGACGCCTCCGTGAGCGAGCCCAGCACCGTGGAGAGCCGCGAGAGCCGACGCCAGCTGGCCGAACCACAGGTTGAGCTGCGTCGTCCCGGGCTCGGTGGCCATCACCTCCACCAGGTCCATGCCCCCGTAGAAGACGCGGGTGTAGACCGGGCCCTCCCAGTCGTGGACCTCCAGAATCTGGCCCACGTGGGGATGGCCGAGGGCGAGCAGGGTCTGCTTGATCCCCTTCAGCTCCAGCCGCGGGGGTCGATCGAGAGACTTGAGGGCGACTCGGCGCTCTCGCTCTCGGTCGAAGACAGCGAACAGCTTGCCGTGGGGGCCCGACCCGACGAGCTTCTGCTTGTGATAGCGCCCGGTGCCGCCCCCTACTTCAGGTGGAAAGGTCGATCTCGCCGAGGCCGCATCCATCTCCAGCGCCTGACTCAGGGACATCTGGGAGCGGCTGGCGTGGCCGTTGACGACCACCGAGGGCTCCGCGTATGCATTGAGAAGCATCTTCTGTACGCGACAATGCGCACACTCGTCCAGATGGCGCACGATCTCAGGCCGAGCGGGACTGTCCATGAGGCTGTCGGGGTTGGGATGGTTCAAAACGACGTCTTCACGAAAGAGGTGCCGTGTCCGAGAACTCTGAGTCGCCGCCGCATCTCTGGCCGAAGCTTCCGCATGGCCTGCTGCAAGACCTTGCGGGCGCCGCTTCCCTCGATCCGCAGGTTCTCGGTGATCTGCGCCAGCGGCATGTTGTAGGAGTAGCGCATCTCGACGACGGTCTGCTCGAGCTTGTCGAGGACGTCCTTGGCGCATTCGGAGACCAGATGCTCCCGTTCCGCGCGGGTCAAATCCTTGAGGACCGACTGTTGAAGGTCCTCCGTCTCGAGAAGTCCATCCTCGAAGAGAAAGTCGTGACGCCGGCGAATGGCGTTGCGAGCGAGGTTCTTGGCGATGCCGCACAGCCAGGTCCCGAATCGGCACTCCCCCTGCCACTGTGGCAGCTTGTTGTAGGCGGTAAAAAGCGCATCCTGGGTCAGTTCTCGGGACATTTCCTCATCGCCGGTGATGCGCAGGCAGACGCGGAAGACGCGGGGCTCGTGCTCGGCGATGAGTCGGCCGAACTCCCGTCGCAGCTCCGGGCTCAGACCGCCATTGCCGCCTCGAGCTTCGCAGCTCTCGCGGATGACCCGATCTTCCCAGTCCCTGCTAATGTCGTCTCTCAAGCGCTCCTCAACGATCGGCCAAGAGTACCAGTCAACACTGGGTGTGCATGCGCGCCGATCCATCACAGAGAATTTCAATGATTTCGATTCAGCTGGCCTTCCTGTCCGTCGCGGTAGCCGCCGAACCCCTCGATCTCTCGGACATCAAGAAGATCGACATCGCCTATACCATCGACATGGTGGGTTGCGCGTCGACCTACGCCGGGAGCGGAAAAGTCACCGAGGCAGAGGCGAACCACGTCACGTTCAAGGGGAGCTGGACCACGGACAAGACGTCCTGTCTCGCCAAGAAGGGAGCGACCGTCGGCATGACCGTGCTCTGGGTTCCCGACGACGAAAAGGCGTTCCACACGGTGCGACTCACCGCCGACAAATCGGCGATCGAGGAGTGGATCGTGCATAAGAACGAGAGCGACCACGAGCGCTTCACATCGGGAATTCAAGCCAAAGGTCAGTTCTGGCTGAACGAGCTCGCCGGCGTGCCCAAAGACAACGTCCTGACCTACACAGTCACCGAAGAGATGGGGATACCGGTCCTCGGCGCTGGCGAGACCAAACACACGCTGAAGATCACGTTCACGCCAAAATAGGCGTCAATCAGCGGGCTCATCCCACAGACGCTCCAGAACCCACTCCCGCGCCAGGGTTCCCAATCCGACGCCCCTGGCTTCGGCAAGCGACTGCAGCCTGGCGCGATCAGCCGGCTCCAGGGACAGGTAAACCGGTTTGCGCTTTTCTCCGACTGCGCGCTTCCTGGGACGCCCTACTGGCCGCTTCGTCAACTCGCTGCGGTTGACCCTGCCGAAGTCGAGCTGCCCCCTGGCCACCGCGACACGGTGCTCCCCCGTCCGCTGATCGGGGTCATAGCCATCGGCGAGAGCGAGCAGCACGCACTGCCTCACCAAGGCCGGCGACAGGATCTGCGCATCGGCCGGGAACAACGCCGATGCGCAGCAATGTGAATCTCTCCCAGATCGCCAGGACCGCCAGCGCGTGCGCCCTCGACCGGATGATCCTGTGCGGGAACGCCAGGTTGATCCGCAAGATCGCTCGTGAAAGCGGCGAGTCCTTCCGAATCGATACCCGTCGAACGCTGGGGCCCGTGATCAAAAAGATGGCCGCCAGTGGCGATCAGATCGTCGGGCTCGAGCAAGCGACGGGATCCGAGTCGCTGCACACCTTCGCGTTCGATCGGAAGTGTCTGTTGATCATCGGAAACGAGCGGCTGGGCATCTCCCAGGACCTCCTGAATCTCGTCGACGACGTGGTGGAGATTCCAGTGTGGGGGAAGCCGCACAGCCACAACGCGGCGACCGCGGCGGCGATGGCGATCTACGAGTATTGTCGGCAGTTTCCTACCGGATGAAGAGCGGACCGATCAGAGGGTCTTCCGCTTCTTGATGAGGGTCCGAAACGTCGGGTCCAGCTCGATGGACTCGGGCGTCGCGTCCAATTCGACCGTTCGGGCGCCGAAGCCGTCCACGACGTCCACCCAGATCCAGTCGCCATCGACGACCACGGCCACGTCGAAGGTGCCAAAGGGCACGTCGCCGGTGACCTCCAGCGTCAACACGCCATCGATGAACACGTGCGACAGAACCACATCTTCGGGAACAAACCCTCCGTAGACCCAGAAGTCGAAGAAGTCGGTCAGATCGTCCTCGGTGGCGAGGTCGAAGTAGTGGAGCAGGCGCTCGGTGGTCACCGGTGCATGCGGATTGTCGACCACGAGCAGGTCGAGGGCCGCGTGGTAGGGCTTGTGCCCCATCCGCGACTGCAGCATGCGGTGAAAGACATACGGGCCATATCTGTAGACGATGTCGGGTTGGTGCCGAGAGCTGTAGGCGTCGGTGAGCGAGGCGCGAGGGATGTGCATTTCGTTGCGCACTTCCCAGGCCTTGCGCTTGCGGTCCATCGAGTCTTCGCACAGGTTGAACGCCGCCGCCAGGTACATGCAGGCGAACTCCTCGGCGAAGGTCTCCGCAATCCAGAAGTCGACCCGGTGGGCCGGTCGGACCATATGTCCCCACCATTGGTGGGCCATCTCGTGGGCGAAGATCCGCGACGCGGTGTGTTTTCCGCGGGCCAAAGCAGCGCCGGCCTGAACGCCGATGGCCCGGGTCTTCATGACATTGGTCATCTCGTGAGACGCCACCCAGACCCACCCGTTGATCTGCCCCGGCCCCTGGAAGACCTCGTGCTCTGGCCACGGGTACTTTGGGAGATACCCCTCATAGAATTTGATGAGTCTCCGGGCCTCCTGCGCGAATTGGGCGCCCATGTTCTTGTCGAGCAGGCGCGTGCGGATGGTCGGGAACCCCCTCGCAGACTCGTCGTGAACGGCAAAGCGCGCGATGGCGACGTCGGCGAAAGGCACCGCGAGATCTTTGTTTCCAGCCTCGAGCACGTTCCAGTCCCCCTCCTGCCGAGCACTGATTCTGGCGCCGGAGATGGCCGCCGAGAGTTTGGAGCGTGTCGGGACCGCCACACGGGCCCTGAATCTCGAGGGATTGCCAGTTGGCGCTCCGGCCAGGCGCGGCAGGAAGTCCTGCCTGCCACTTCCCTCGCCCAGGTTGACGGTGATCTCGACCGTGGGTGTCGGGGTCACGAAAGCCAGGTGGGTCATGGGCCAGGCATCACTCCAGCTCACATCGAGGACCACGTCTTCGCCGGCCTGCAGCGGCTCGGGCAGCGCAATGGTGATCGTCGACTCGGGTCGATCCAGGTACGGGTCGTCCTGGAGGCGCTTCGGCGGGGCTTTACGGGCCTTGTCCACCTTGTCATCGGGCTCTGAATCTCCCTCGTCGTCGTCGCCGTCCGGGCCCTTGTTGGCGAGCACGGGATCGGAGCGAATCAACGGGGTCTCGGAGAGCAGATCCTGCTCGTCGGGGTAGCGAAGCACACTCTCGAGCTTGAAGTCCTTCTCGAGTCCCGCGCGCGGAATATGCAGATCAAACCACTGGATTGGGCCACCAACCGCCCGCAACTTCAATCGGGCCATGATCTGGACCTCGACGTCCGCACCCCGCGGAAAGACGACGATGTTGGCGTACGCATCGTAGGCCTCCATCCGAACGGGCGCCGCCGGCGGTGAGAACGGATCGTCGGAATCCAATGGAGGAAAAGGCACTCCGGTGATCGGCTGTACCAGGACCTCTCCGCCGGGACTCACGTCGAATGTGGTGAGGCGGCTCTGGAGGCGACTGTCCAGGACACCCGTGTCGTCGCGGACCAGGGTCATCCAGTCCAGTCGCTTCGGCTGACCCGTCGACTCCGCGGCGACCGATCCCAGATTGGTGGTTCCGTGCAGGTCGATGATCATGTGCTGGCCGGTGATCGGACCGATTCCCCGCGCGGCCGCGACCCGGTCGGAGGCGATCTGACGTCCCGGCGGCAGACCCGCCTCCTTCATGGTCTCCACCCGGGACTGCAGAATCTGCACAGCCCTCGCACGGGAGCCGGGCCGTGGTTTGTCGCCGTAGACGATGATTTCAAAGGGATCGCCCGTCTCGTCGTCGGGGCCGATGAAGGCCTTCCGGACCGCCGGATCGATGGAGAGCACCAGGCCCTCGGTGACGCCGTTGGTCCAGGCTTCGCCGTCTGCCACGCCCTGGAAGTCCTCCTTGGCGTGGCCGAGATTGCGGACCATGTGATTCGCAAAGATGAGGTTGTCAGCCCGCTCTTGCCAGGTCACCTCCGCTTCGGCGACGGCTGCGGTGAACGCGAAGCCGACGAACTCCTTGGTGCCGCGCTCGCTGTACTCGAGATCGAGTTTGCGGAGGGCCTTGCGATCGTTGGTCAGGTGGCCGCTGAAGATCGGGACCAGAACCCCCTCGGAGATCGTCAGCTTCAGCGGCCCGTCGGAGATCGTGAAAGGCTCACGGACGATGCGATAGCGCTCTGGATCGGCCCTGAGGAGCTGGAGTGAGCGCCACTCCGCTTCGAGGACGTCCGCCTGCTTCGGCGCGGCCAGGGCGACGGCAAAGAACAGCGCGATCATCCCCGGAACATCCCGTGGATGTGGGCGGCGAGACCGGGTCCGATCCCGGGTACTTCTGAGAGTTTGGCCACATCGGCATTGGCTACGGCCTCCGCAGATCCGAGGTGGCGGAGGAGCGCCTTTCGCCGCTCGGGACCGACGCCGGGAATGCCCTCGAGCACGCTGACGAGCTGATTTCGTCCGCGGACCTGCCGGTGGTAGCGGATCGCGTGGTTGTGTGCCTCGTCGCGAATATGTTGGAGGATCCTGAGAGCGGGATGGCCGGGACGCATGCGGAGGGGATCTTTGCGGTGAGGCAGCACGATCTTGTCGGTGGCGTGCCGATCCCCCTTTCGCCGCTCGGTTCGGGGCTTCGAGATTCCGGCGACCGCCTGATCGTGGATCCCGAGATCCTCGAGAACGGCCATCGCGACGCCAAGTTGCCCCTTGCCGCCATCCACGAGGAGGAGATCCGGATAGCGACCGTCGTCTCTGGCCCGCTTGAAGCGGCGTTCGAGGATCTCCCGCATCGTCGCGTAGTCGTCGGACCCGATCACGGTCTTGACCTTGTACCGCCGATATTCTCGGCGGTCGGGCTTGCCATCGATGAACACCGACATGGCCGCGACCGGGTCGGTGCCGCCGGTGTTGGAGTTGTCGAAACACTCCATTCGACGCGGGGGCTCGGGCAACTCCAGGACTTCCGCGAGCTGTTCCATGGCGCGCTGATGCCGCTCTTCCTCGTCGGTCTCCCGGAAGTAGCGAACCTTCGCGTTCTGGGCCGCCAAGGCCACGAGTTTGACCTTGCTGCCCCGCTGGGGTGCTCTGATGGCCACCTTCTTGCCTCGCCTTTCGGTGAGGATCTCTTCGAGGAGCTCGGCGTCTGCCGGGAGCTCGGGAAGGAGGATCTCTGGCGGGATGGGCGCGCTCTTGGGGTAGGCGTTGTTCACCAGAGACGACAGGAGCACGCTGTCCTCGCCGACCATGGCCGGCAGGAGTGCCGCTGTCGGCTCTCCCATCGCCCCCTCACGGACGGGAAGGATCGCGACGGCGCCGCGATTCCCCTCTCTATACAGGCCCCACACGTCCCGATCGGCCAGCCGGGTATCGACGACCTTCTGGCGCTCGATGGAGCTCTCTATGGAGTAGACGAGATCGCGGACCCGCGCCGCCCGCTCGTACTCGAGACGGTCGGCATGCGCCTTCATCCTCTGGCGAAGATGTCGGGTCACCTCGCGCTTTCGGCCATCGAGCAGGAGCATCGAGCCCTCGGCGAGCTCGATGTATGCCTCGCGGGTCACCAGATCGGCGCAGGGGGCAACGCACCGGCCCATCTGGTAGAGCAGGCACGGTCGTCGGCGCGACTTCAAGACCGCGTCGCTGCAGGTCCGCAAGGGAAAGGCCCGCTGGAGAAAGGCCAAGGTGTGCCTGGCTTTCGACGCCGAGGCGTAGGGGCCGAAGTAGCGGGCGCCGTCGTCTTTGATCCGACGCACCAGCCGGTAGTCGGGCCACTCTCGCTTCAGATCGATGCGCAGGTGCAGGAAGTTGCTGTCGTCACGGAGCTTGACGTTGAAGCGCGGCCGGTGCTTCTTGATCAGAGTGTTCTCGAGAAGCAGTGCCTCCTTCTCAGTATCTGTGACGATGCAATCGACTGTCGAGGCGTCCCGAACGAGGAAAGGAACCATCATCCGCTCGTCGGTTCCGGCGATGTACTGGCGGACCCGAGCTCGCAAATTCAGAGCTTTGCCGACGTAGATCACCTTGCCGGCACCGTCCTTGAACAGGTAGCAGCCGGGATCGGTCGGCAGTTCCGCGGCGAGCTGGGTGAGGGATTGCGGCACACTCCCCCATACCCGCATCTCTTGATTAGCGGTATGCCTCCGGTTACGGGCGGTTCCCCCGGAGGGACCGAAAATGAACGAGGTCACCCAGGCCATCGCCGATGGCCGCTGTGCGCTGGCAGTGTCTGGATCGCTGTTGCGCGATCCCGACGTGATGCTCGCACTGAAGAATCGCGCCGCACTCGTACCCATGGCCCTGGCTGGACCAGCGGTCGCACCGGTAATTCCTATTGGAGAAGCCGGCGTTGCCCGTGTCATGTCGCAGAAGAACGGTCTGGTCGTAGTCGTCGAACCAGAGACTGCCGACAGCAAGGGACTCGCGAGTCTCGGCAAGCTGCTTCAGCGCGCGCCCCACAAGCCAAAGATCGTCGTGGTCGCGCGAAACTACAACCCGTTCGCCTTCGGCGGGGCCCTGAGGGGACTGTCCGTGGCCCACGAAAAGGGTCGCGGCAAGAAGTTCATTCAGACCCGGCCCCACCCGCCCGCGATCGATCAATTGCCCGAGGTGGCCGCCGTTCCAAAGGCCAAGAAGGCCAAGTCCGAGATCCCGGCGCCGCGTTTTGTGTTTGCGGGTCGCGAAGAGGAGCTCGAGACCCTGGCGGGTCACCTCGCCGAAGGGGGACCGCTAGTGGTCTCCGGTCCGATGGGCATCGGCAAGGCCTGGCTCGTCGAGCACGCCCTCGCCGCCTCCGAGCTCAACCGCCTCCCGGATTTCGTGCTCGGGTACGGATCCGAGTTCGACACGCTGATCGCCCGCCTCGCCGTCATCTGCCGCGAGGCCGGTGCGCCCCAGCTGTCAGACGCCCTCAAGGACCAGGAGCGGACGCCGGTCAAGCTGGTGGACGCCGCTATCGAAGCACTCTCCGCTGCAGATCTGGGTGGTCGGGTGATGGTCTTGCGCCACCTGCAGCACTCGGCGGGCCGCGAGGGGGACTTCTTCCGCAAGAGCCGCGTCGAGATGCTCCTCGAAGCGTTGCTGACGAACACCTATTCGCTGCGACTGATCTTCCTGTCGACGCTCCAGCCGCGCTTCTACCGCGAGGGCCAGGGCGCCGCACTCCGACGCATGGAGCTCGGCGGTCTCAAGGGCCGATTCCTGCACGAGATCTTCGCGGCATACAAGTGCCCGGAGTTCCCTCGCGACAAATTCGGACCGCTCTCTGACCGCATCAACGGCCATCCCCTCGCGGCCCGCGCCTGCGCCGTGGCTGTGCGCGAACAGCCGGATGGCCTCAAGCTGCTCGACGAGCCCAAGTTCCTCGCTCAGAAAGAGCCGGGAGACCTCGAGCGACTGAACAAGCACCTCGAGAAGATGGTCTCGAAGATCAGCAAGCGCCTCCGAGCGGTCCTCGGCGCGGTCGCCCATATGCGCCTACCCGTCGACGGCACCATCCTCGCGACCCTCGAGATCCCGCGAAAGATGCGCCTCGAACTCCTCGCCTCCGGCGCCCTCGACATGATCGGCACCGAGACGGAGCGCAAGTACCAGGTCCACGCGTTGATCCGGCGCAAGCTCAGCTTCCGAGAGGTCGTGGACTTCGAGGTCTTCAGCACCTTGGTCGAGGTCTACGGAAAGATGTCTTCGAACGCCGAAGATCCCATCGAGAAGCTCGCGTGGCTGCAAGAGGCGAACCGATGCGCCGTCGCCGGCCGCAAGTTCAAGTCCGTGCGCAGCACTGAGTTTCCCGACCAGGACCCCCTGCTCGAGTCGGCCGTTGGCCTCATGCGTGGCAAGCAGCCCCGCCTCGACATGGCCGAAACGCGACTGCGCGAAGCCTCGAACCGCGACCCGGCCAACGCGGACGCCTACATCCTCGCGGTCGAGCTCCAGCATCGGCAGGAGGTCCCGGGCGAGTCCATGGCACAGTTGTTCGAGGCCGCCATCGCGAAGGCTCCGGTGCCCGAGCTCTTCCAACAGGCCGCCAACTTCTGGACCGGTGCCCGACGTTCGCGAGTCACCGCGATTCCCCTCCTCGAGACGGGTGTCGAGCAGCTTCCGAACGAGCCGCGTATCCGGACACGACTGGCGTCGTTGCTGTTCCCGCAAGGACGCCGCCCAGAGGCGATCGAGCATTTGACCAAGGCCATGGAGCTCGCGCCCATGCTGCCCGACGCCTATGGCTTGATGGGCCAGGCACGGCGTCAAGAGGGTCAAGTCGAAGAAGCCGAGGGCCTGTTGCGAGAGGCCGTGCGCCTGGCACCCGAAGATGTGGTGCAGCTCACACGTCTCGTCGATCTGCTCATGGCCCGAGCCCGCGTGGACATCGACAATCAGAAGACGCTGCGCGAAGAGGCCCGAGAGCTCCTCGATGTCGCGATGAAAGACACCCGCAAGTCCAGCGCCCAGGTGTTGCTCGCCACCCTCCTCCGCGAAGAGGGAGAGGACATCGAGCGCGCTGGCTGGCTGCTCGGCAAGGCCAAGCCGCACCTCAATCGAAAAGGCGACCTGTACAAGCGCTTGCAGATCGAAAAGGCCCTCCAGCTCATGGCCAATGGTGATCTCGACCTGGCCGAAGCCACCATCCGCGAGCGTTGTCAGCTCGATCCGACCGACCACCGCGCATTTGTCGCCCTCGGTCACATCCTCGAGGCGCGCGAGCTCTTCGTTCCCGCCCACGCCGAATACCTGCGTGCCAAGGAGCGTTCCGCCCAGAACTCTCTCGAGGCGCAGGCCTACGAAGCCCACATGAAGCGCATGCAGGCCGTCATCGAGGCCCAGGCCGCGGGACTGTGGGTATCGGCGGCCTCGCCACCCGCACCCGAGCCGACACCGACATCCGAGAATCCCACTGGATATCAGCGCGTCATCCGCCGTCGCAAGGCCGCGCCGGACGGTGAAGGAACCGACGAGGCCCAGGCCGAGGACGAAGCGCCCGCCGAGCCCCAGGCCGAAGACGAAGCGCCCGCCGAGGCCCAAGCCGAGGAGGAAGCGCCGGTCGAGCCGTCCGTCGAGCCCCACGCCGAGGACGCCGAGCCCCAGGCCGACGACGCCGAGCCCCAGGCCGACGACGCCGAGCCCCAGGCCGAGGACGCCGAGCCCCAGCCCGAAGGTGAAGCGCCCGTCGAGCCGTCCGGCGAGTCCCAGGCCGAGGAGGATGCGCCCGTCGAGCCGTCCATCGAGACCGAGGTCGAGGTCGAGGCCGTAGATCAGGATCCGACTCCGGCCGCCGAGGAGTGAGCGTCACTGCCCTTTTTGTGCTCTTGATCTCGGGCGCGCTAGCCGGCACCGGCGATCCGCTGCTCGACGCGCTCCAGGCCGAAGTCGCCAGAGCGATGACCGATCTCGCCGAAGCCGAGGATCCCCCTTACTACATCGCCGCCGAGATCACCGAGCGAACCAGCGTCTTCATGAACGCGGAGGACGGCGCACTTCACGGATATGCACCCACAACTTCCCGCAATGTCGACGTTGACGTGCGCATCGGCAAGCGGGAGCTCGACTCTTCCCACGCGCTGCGAAGCGGCGGCGATCGCGGCGGCAGTCTGGGTCGGCGCCTTCCCCTCACCGATGACGTCGGATTGCTCCGTCGCGACATCTGGAGAGAGCTCGACGCCCGCGTGCTGTCGGCCCGAGAGCGTTGGGCAAAAGTACAGAGTGACGAGGCCATCCTGGTCGAGGAGGAACCTGGACTCGACCTGGCACCGGTCGCCGATCAACCCGTCGAGCTCCTCGACCAGCCAAAGCTCGACATCGATCCCACCACCTGGGAGGAACCGCTGCGACGCGCATCGGCCATCCTGGCCCAGGACGATGTCGTTCGCGATGGCTCGATCAGCCTGAGTGCCGCCACAAACAACAGTTGGTTCGTTTCGTCCGAGGGCACAGCTGTTCGCCACGGTCGCGTCGAGTACTCGGTCCTCGCCCAGGTCGACACCATCGCCGACGACGGCACGGTGCTGCGGCTCTCCAAGCGCTGGGCCACCCAATCGGCGGCATCCCTCCCCCGCCAGGACGAACTCGCCGCGGGCGTCTCCGAGCTCCACGCGTTGCTCACAGAGCTGCGCGCCGCACCTGAGCAGGAGCCCTACTCGGGCCCCATCGTGCTCTCCGACCGGTCAGCGGGCGTGTTCTTCCACGAGATCTTCGGCCACCGCATGGAGGGCCAACGACTGAAGCGGATCGACAACGCCCAGACCTTCAAGGACATGATCGGCGAGGAGATCCTTCCGACGTTCCTGTCTGTCGCCGACGATCCGACCCTACCCAGTCTGGACGACGTGGACCTGCGCGGGCACTACGCCTTTGACAACGAGGGCGTCCGGGCCGAGCGCGCCGTCCTGGTCGAGGACGGCATCCTCAGAGGGTTCCTCCAGAGTCGGTCGACCGTCCGCCCAGAGGACGCGAGCAACGGTCACGGGCGGCGCTCCTCGGGCCGTTTGCCGGTCACCCGACAAGGCAGCCTCATCGTGACCGCGTCGAAGTCCGTCACCGACGACCAGCTGCGCGAAAAGCTGCGTAAGGCAGCCAAAGACGCCGATCTACCTTACGGACTCTGGATCGATGACATCCAGGGCGGGTTCACCTTCACCAATCGAGGCATGCCCAACGCCTTCAACGTCAACGTGTTGGTCGCCCGCCGGATCTGGGTCGACGGCCGCGACGACCAGCTCGTTCGCGGCGTCGATCTCATCGGCACCCCGCTGGTGGCGTTCTCCCGGATTGCGGCTGCCGGCGAGCGCACCGAGGTCTTCAATGGAAACTGCGGTGCCGAGAGCGGGTGGGTTCCGGTGTCGGCCATGGCGCCCTCGCTGCTGGTCACCCAACTCGAGACGCAGCGCAAAGCCAAGGGGCAGAACACACCGCCCTTGCTGCCGGCCCCCCGAGAAGACGGCGCGGCGGACGCACCATGATCTGGCTTGTCCTCGCATTGTCTGCCTCCGCAGCAGATCAGGGGCATCCGCTCTTGCCGACCCTGGCCGACTGGGTCGAGCGCAGCACCGCCGAGTACAAGCTCGAAGAGCTCTCCCCCTCGCGAACGTATGGGGCGTTCGTCGACCAGAACGGCCACTGGGTCGAGGCATCGATGGGCGCCATCAAATCCGAGCAGGGTTGGCGCACGCGTCCCGGTCGCGTCGAGCTCGTCGTGGGCGAGGGTCTCGACTCGAGCCGCTACCGGGCTGGACGGACCGATCCAGTCTCGCGGCCGAACTTCGCCGTAGACGACGTCGAGATTGCCATGGCTCGCGACCTCTGGCTGACGACCGACTTCTCCTTCAAGGCCGCGTGCAAGCAATACCAGATCAAGTCAGCGGCGCTTTCCCAGCTCGGAAGTGCCTATCCGCCCGATTGGAGTACCAGTGAACCGCTGCAGTACTTCGACAAGCGGGCGCTGCCGGAGATCGACAAGGGCTGGCTGCACGATGTGGCCGTTGACGGGTCCCAGGTCCTCAGGGATCTCGGCGGGCTGCGGAACGCCGAGGTGCACGCCAACATGCAGAGTGGCCGCTACGTGTTCGCCGACTCCGATGGCACCCAGCTCACCCAGGTCGAGGGCCGCGCAGTGGTCTACGCGTGGACCGACGTGCTCCGCGACGACGGCGTGCAGGTCTACGAGTACAAACAGTGGGTCGCCGATACCGTCGAAGACCTGCCATCGAAGAGCGAGATCCTCGACCAGATCCGGCGGCTCGGCAATCGCGTCAAGGCACGCGCAGAGGCCGAACCCGTAGACTTCTACGAAGGTCCGGTGGTCTTCGAAGACGACGCCGCAGTCGACTTCTTCCGCTACCTCGCCGTGCCGGAGATGCTCGGAACACCTCCCCTGCCCAGGCCGCAGCGCACCTACGACCAGCAGATGCGGAACCAGCCCCGACTCGGGCGCAGACTGCTCGGGACCGGGTGGGGCATCGTCGACGATCCGGGCGCCGCGCCCGCAGGTCTCGCTGGAGGGTTCTCCCACGATCGCGAGGGCGTCCAGGCCGAGAGAGTGGAGACGGTCGTCGATGGCTATGTCCGCGATTTGCTCATGTCCCGGGTTCCCCGCCACGATCTAACGAAGTCGAACGGCCACAGCCGCGGCGATGTGCAGAGCACGTGGGAGGCTCGCGAGTCCGTATGGCGGGTCACACCGGACAAGAACCTCTCCGATCGGTCGTTCGAGAAGCGCGTCGACAAGACCATGCGAGAGTCGAACAGCGAGCGGATCCTGGTGGTCCGCAACCTCGAGCGGGGCCGCGCCGGCTCCGTTCCGAGCCCCACCGACGCCGTGTGGCGCTATGCCGATGGCAGCGAAGAGCCGGTGCTGGCGCTCGATTTCCAGAACGTCGATCGACGCACGCTGCGAGATGTCGTGGCATCGGGCGACGGCGAATGGGTGCGCCCCTACCTCGCACCGTTTGGCGTCACATCCACCGCCCGTGGCAACCGAGGGCTCCCCGCGGTCGGTATCGGCCCGCGTCGCATTCTGATCTCCGAGATGGAGCTCGTATTCCCCGGTGGAAACCGCCAGCCCCACGTTCTCGAGCCGCCGCCGCTATAGGCGGCGAGGTGTCCGGGGCACCGTGTTGCTCGGGATGCTGACACCAGGTGTCCGCAGAGGTGTGGGCCACCGACGACCAGGAGGCTACGAGTGCCCATGGCAACCTGGCCCCCCCTACAGTCCGAGATGGGACCGCCAAACGCGGGCTCCAGATTCAACCTGGTCTCCGACCATCACCCCGCCGGAGACCAACCACAGGCGATCGACAAGCTGATCGCGGGCCTGGCCCGCGGCGAGGAACACCAGGTGCTGCTCGGCATCACCGGATCGGGCAAGACCTTCACCATCGCCAACGTCATCGCTGCATCCGGCCGCCCGACGCTGGTCCTGGCACCGAACAAGACCCTCGCCGCACAACTCTACGGGGAGTTCTCGAAACTGTTCCCCGACAACGCCGTCGAGTACTTCGTCAGCTACTACGACTACTATCAGCCCGAAGCCTACATGCCGGCCAGCGATACCTACATCGAAAAGGACTCGCTGATCAACGAGGCCATCGATCGGATGCGGCACCGGGCAACCAAGTCTCTCCTCGAGCGGAACGACGTGATCATCATTGCGTCGGTCTCCTGCATCTACGGCCTCGGAAGCAGCGAAGCCTACGAGGGCATGCTCTTGCACGCCGAGGTCGGCACCGAAATCCGCCGCCAGGACATCCTCCGCAAGCTGGTCGAGATTCACTACGAGCGCAACGAGCAGGACTTCCACCGCGGCACCTTCCGAGCCCGCGGCGACGTCATCGACATCTTCCCCGCCTACGAGGACGCCCGCGCCATTCGAATCGAGCTCTTCGGAGACGAAATCGACGCCATCTCGACCTTCGACCCCCTCC
>Ga0315336_1002381_pt1 | contig 29014 bp, 25 predicted proteins | sample ASW5metaG_FD_204512 | JGI IMG/M metagenome (GOLD analysis project Ga0315336, IMG submission 204512) | Ammonia-oxidizing marine archaeal communities from Monterey Bay, California, United States - ASW #5 | ecosystem: Environmental > Aquatic > Marine > Intertidal zone | place: USA: California... | reverse complement strand
CGTTATCATCCCGCTGGTGACCCACGGCATCACGCTGATCAGCCGCTTCCAGCTATGGACGCAGCCGTTCTGGATCCTGCTCCATATTCTCCCCTTCGCGGCCATTGCCATCAAAAGCCCCGGCTCGTTCGCCGAGTGGACAGCGTTTCCGGGCGAGCATGGCAACCCGTCGGGACATCTCGATTTGCTGTTATTTGGAACAGCCGCATCGGTGGTGTTCGCGCTGGTGGCGCAGATCGGCGAACAGGTCGACTTCCTGCGCTTTCTGCCGCGCGACCGGCGAACCTCAAAACGCACTTGGTGGATTGCGATGGTCAGCGCAGGCCCCGGCTGGATCGTGCCCGGTGCGATCAAGATGCTGGCCGGATCGTTCCTTGCGTTCTTTGCGCTCCAGCATGGCGTGATCGCCGAATATGCCGCCGAACCGGCGCACATGTATCTCGAAGCGTTTCGTTACGTGCTCGCGCAACCCGACCTCGCGCTGGCGCTGACCGGCACGTTCGTGATCCTCTCGCAGCTCAAGATCAACGTTACCAACGCCTATGCAGGTTCGATTGCATGGTCGAACTTCTTCTCGCGGTTGACGCACAGCCATCCCGGCCGCGTGGTATGGCTGGTGTTCAACGTGCTGGTTGCGCTGCTGCTGATGGAAATTGGTGTCTACAAAGCGCTGGAGCAGACGCTCGCGCTTTACTCAAATGTTGCGATTGCATGGGTCGGCGCGCTGGTCGCCGATCTCATCGTCAACAAGCCGCTTGGCCTGCGTCCGCAACACATGGAATTCAAGCGCGCGCATCTCTACGACATCAATCCGGTGGGTGTCGGCGCGATGACCATCGCGACCATCGTCTCGATCAGTGCATTCTACGGCTTCTTCGGAACGACAGCGAAAGCGCTCGCACCGTTCGTCGCACTCACGGTGGCCTTCCTGACAGCGCCTGTGATCGCCTGGGCCACCGGCGGAAAATACTACATCGCACGCAAGCCGAAGCGCAGCTGGCAGAATCTTGAAACCATCAAGTGCTGCATCTGTGAACACGCCTTCGAGCCGGAAGACATGGCCTCCTGCCCTGCTTATGCCGGTCCGATTTGCTCCTTGTGCTGTTCGCTGGATGCCCGCTGCCATGATCTGTGCAAGCCGCATGCGCGGGTGCAGGCGCAATTCTCGGAAACGCTCGGCAAGATGCTCCCGCAGTTCATCTATGCCCGGATCAATTCGCAGCTCGGGCATTATCTCGGCGTGTTTGCGCTGTCGGCAGGTCTCGTCGGCCTGACACTCGGCCTGATCTATCTGCAAACTTCCACAGCGATCCGGTTCGATCAGGTGCAGCTATCCGATGTGCTTTGGAAAGTCTTCTTCGCACTGACGATCATCATCGGAGTCGTGGCCTGGTTGTTTGTGCTGGCGCGGCAAAGCCGCCAGGCGGCGGAGGCCGAAACCAAGCGGCAGACCACGCTTTTGATGCAGGAAATCGACGCCCATCGGCTCACCGACATGGAGCTGCAACGTGCCAAGGAAGTCGCTGAATCCGCCAACCTTGCCAAGAGCCGTTACGTGGTCGGCCTCAGTCACGAACTGCGCTCGCCGCTCAACGCCATCAGCGGCTATGCGCAATTGCTTGAGCAGGATGCGAGCATCCTGCCGAAGCCGCGCGATCAGGTGCGCGTGGTTCGTCGCAGCGCCGATCACCTCTCCGGGTTGATCGACGGGCTGCTGGACATTTCCAAGATCGAAGCCGGCCGGCTGCATCTGTCGCGCGATGAGGTCCGGCTTCACGCCTTCCTCGATCAGCTGGTCGGCATGTTCCGCCTGCAGGCCGCGGAAAAGAATGTCGAGTTCGTATTTCAGCGGCCGGAGACCCTGCCCCCCGTCGTCTATGCCGACGAAAAGCGGCTGCGGCAAATTCTGATCAACCTGCTCTCGAACGCCATCAAGTTCACCCAGAGCGGCAGTGTGCATTTCATCGTGCATTACCGCAGCCCCGTTGCCGAGTTTGAAGTGCGCGATACCGGCCCCGGCATCCGCGCCGACGATCTGGATCGCATTTTCGCGCCGTTCGAACGCGGGGCACTCGGCATTTCGCAACCACAGACAGGCACAGGCTTGGGTCTCACCATCAGCAAGCTGCTCGCCGGCGTGATGGGCGGCGACATCCGTGTCACCAGCACCGTCGGAAAAGGCAGCACGTTTCATGTGAAAATGCTGCTGTCGGAGGTGACCAACCCGACCCGCCTCAAAGCCATCAACGCGCCGATCTACGGCTATCACGGACCGCGCAAGACGATTCTCATCACCGATGACGATCCAACCCACCGCGATCTGTTGCGCGAGGTCCTCGCCCCGCTCGGCTTTATCATCCTTAGTGCGCCCGACGGCGCGACCTGCCTCAATCTGGCGCAGCACTGTCAGCCCGATATGTTTCTCCTCGACATTTCCATGGCGGGACTCGATGGCTGGTCGGTCGCCGAGAGCCTCCGCACCGCCGGGCATCACAACGCCCGCATCCTGATGATTTCGGCGAGCGCGCTCGAAGCCCATGGCGGGCCGCTGGCGCAACCGTTTCATGACGGCTACCTGATGAAACCGATCGATGTGCCGCGGCTGCTGGAATTGATCGGTCAATTGCTCAAGATCGAGTGGTCGCACGAACCGGGGCCGGTTCACACAGCGGAAGCCACCGCCGCTAAGTGGAACGCGGACAAGGATCCGAGCCCGCCAGTTCAGTATGTGAACGAGTTGATCGACCTAGGACAAATCGGCTACGTCACGGCCATTCACCTCAAACTCGACCAGATCGACAAGGATCATCCGGAACACACAGCGTTCGTGTCGCAGATGCGCTCGCTGGTCGAACGATTCGATCTCGGGCAATACATGGCAACCCTCCAGAACGTGCAGCGCCATGATCATTGAAGCCAAATCACGCGACACCGTACTGATCGTCGACGATTCGCCGGAAACGCTGCGGATGCTGACGGACGCGCTCGACGGCGCAGGCATGACGGTGATGGTCGCGCTCGACGGTGCATCGGCGCTGCGGATCGGCGAACAGATCGTGCCTGACATCATTCTGCTGGACGCGGTGATGCCGGGAATGGACGGTTTTGAGACCTGTCGCCGCCTCAAGCGCGAGGCCAAGCTCGCCGGCGTGCCGGTCATCTTCATGACCGGCCTCGCCGAAAGCGAACACATCGTGCGGGGGCTCGAGGCCGGCGGCGTCGATTACGTGACCAAGCCGATTGTCATTGTCGAGATGCTGGCGCGGATCAAGGTTCATCTCGCCAACGCCCGGCTAACGCAAAGCGCCCGCGCTGCGCTCGACGTGTCAGGGCGTTACCTGTTCGCGGTGGATCATCGCGGGCGCATCATCTGGGCGACCCCGCAGGCGGAAAAGCTGGCGCGCGCCAGAGGCGCCGACGAAAAATTCGGATTGCCCGAACCGTGGCTCGACTGGCTCGATCAGATGCATCGGGGATTGGCTGAATCGAAATCGCCGCCCGCGATCACGTTCCGCGATGAAAAGCTTCGGCTGCAATACATGGGCCGGCTCGGCGCGAATGAATTCCTGCTCAGGCTGGCGCGGGATACCAGTTCGGATTCACCGGCGGAGTTCAGCAAGGAACTGGGATTAACCACGCGCGAGGGGGAAGTGTTGTCCTGGCTGAGCAAGGGCAAGACCAACCGCGACATCGCACAGATCCTCGGTCTCAGTCCGCGCACCGTCGACAAACATCTTGAGCAGATTTACGCCAAGCTCGGCGTCGAGAACCGCACTGCTGCAGCGGCGGTCGCAAGTAACGCGAGCCGCCAGCGCATGTGAGCGCTATTAGGAGCGTGATCTTGTCCGAAAACCGGTTCCCACTTTTCGGGATCACGCTTTAGCGTTCAGCGAACGCCTTCTCGACAACGAAGTCGGCCGGCTCGCCGTGGTTGCCTTCAACGAAGCCGCGATCGAGCAGCAGCGTCTTGGTGTCCGCGAGCAGCGCCGGGCTACCGCACATCATGACGCGGTCCTTGCTGGAGTCGAGGTCCGGCAACGCAATGTCGGAGAACAGCTTGCCCGACGTAATGAGGTCGGTGATGCGGCCGCGATTGCGGAACGGATCGCGCGTCACTGTCGGATAATAGATGAGCTGCGCGCGCACCATGTCGCCGATCATCTCGTCCTGCGGCAGCTTCTCGGTAATCAGTTCGCCGTAAGCGAGTTCGCGAACATGACGGCAGCCGTGCAGCAGCACGACTTTCTCGAAACGCTCATAGGTCTCGGGGTCCTTGATCACGCTGAGGAACGGCGCCAGGCCGGTGCCCGTGCCGATCAGATAGAGATTGCGGCCATCAGTCAGGTTGTCGATCACCAGCGTGCCGGTCGCCTTGCGGCTGACGATGATCTCATCGCCTTCCTTGAGATGCTGGAGGCGCGAGGTCAGCGGGCCGTCGGCCACCTTGATCGAGAAGAATTCGAGATTCTCTTCGTAGTTCGCGCTTGCGACGCTGTAGGCGCGCAGCAGCGGCTTCTCACCAACCTTTAGGCCGATCATGGTGAACTCACCATTGCGAAACCGGAACGAGGAATCGCGCGTGGTGGTGAAGCTGAAAAGATTGTCGGTCCAGTGATGGACGCTCAGAACCGTTTCCTGATTGAAGTTGCTCATAACCGGACCCATGCTCTTCCAATGGGTGAGCGCACAATCGCCGGACTTGCGGGCGATCACGCCTCACGCAGAACTACTCGCCCATGAATTTTGCTGGATGGCCTGCCTCGCAGGCGAAGATAACGGCAGCATTCACGACGGGGGTGAAATAGCCGAATTTCCGTTTTTGGTCAATTACATACCGCATCTGCGTCATGCCCCGGAGGCAGACCCGCATTGCATTCTAAGATTATGTTCCACAGGAGAAATTTCCTCCCGTGCAGAGCCTGCCGGAAGGAAATTACACTCAATCTAAACAGCCAGATCGCCACAGCCGGCCGGGCGCACGGTGGTGAAATTCGGCCTTACTTCTTCACCATCGGGCAATTGCCGTCGGCGAGCGGCCGGAACGCGTCCTTCGCCGGGATCGTTTCAACCAGCTTGTAGAAGTCCCACGGCGCCTTGGATTCCGCCGGAGTCTTCACCTGGAACAGATACATGTTGTGGATGTGGCGGCCGTCCTCGCGGATCGTGCCTTCGCCGAACAACGGATCTTTCGACGGCATCTCCTTCATCTTGGCAACGACCTTTTGTCCGTCCGTCGTATTCGCGGCAGCGGCCGCGCGAAGATAGTGCAGCGTGCCGGCATAGACGCCCGCCTGAATGGCGGTCGGACGCCGCCCGCCGCCGACGATCGCGGTAAAGCGATCAGCGAACTTGCGTGTGCCGTCGTTGGCGTCCCAATAGAAGCCTTCCGTCAGATAAAGACCCTTCGCGCCCTGCAACCCGATGGCGTTGACGTCCGTGACTTGCATGAGAAGCGCTGCAAGCTCCTGCCCGCCGGCCTGAATGCCGAACTCAGATGCCTGCTTCACTGAGTTAACCGTGTCACCGACCGCGTTGGCGAGCGCGACAATCTTGGCTTTGCTGGCCTGCGCCTGAAGCAGGAACGACGAGAAGTCCGAGGCGCCGGGCGGATGCCGCACACTTCCAAGCACCTTTCCGTTTTCCGCCTTCACGACATCGGACGCATCCTTTTCCAGCGAATGACCGAAGGCATAGTCTGCGGTGACGAAGAACCAGGTGTCCTTCTTCGCCTTCAACAGCGCCAGTGCTGTGCCGTGCGCTAGCGCCCAGGTGTCGTACGTCCAGTGGACCGTGTTGGGCGAACACTTCTCGCCGGTCAGCAGCGACGAGCCCGGTCCCGACGCGATAAACGCCGCCTTCGATCCGCGCGTGACCTCTTGCACGGCCAGTGCCACTGACGAGAACGGCACGTCGAGAATTGCATCGACCTTTTCAACGTCGATCCAGCGGCGTGCGAGCGCACCGCCGATGTCCGCCTTGTTCTGATGATCGGCCTGAATCAGTTCAACCTTGATGCCCGGCTGCTCGGCTTTGAAATCCTCAATCGCAAGCCGTGCGGCCGCAACCGAACCGGTGCCCGTGGAGTCCGTCGCAATGCCGTTGAGATCGGTCAATACGCCGAGCTTGATTGTGTTGTTGGCGATCTCCGCGTGCGCTGGACCGATGAGCGCCAGCAGCACCGCAGCACCTGCCAAAAAGGCCGATTTTGATTTGAACGACATTGGTATCCTCCCGTTTGATTTTTATTTGGGTTGTCCGGCATCGTTGCCGGAATTGTTTAGCGGCGAATGATCGCAAGAACCTCCTGCGCGACATCGATGCGGACAGTCCCGCGTTCGACCAGAACTTTTGCGACGGCTTCGACCTCATCACCGGCGGCACCGGCCATGATCGCGATATTCTGTGCATGAAGCGCCATATGCCCGGACTGGATACCCACCGTGGCGAGCGCTTTCAACGCCGAGAAATTCTGCGCAAGTCCAACCGCAGCAATGATCCGCGCCAGCCGTTCGGCCGTGGTAACGCCGAGAATCTTCAGACATGCCTGCGCGGTGGGGTGAATTTTCGTCGCGCCGCCGATCAGGCCGACGGCGAGCGGCAACTCGATGGAGCCCGAGAGATCGCCGTCCTTGTTGATCTCATAGCGCGTCAGGCTCGAATAACGCCCGCCGCGTGCCGCATAGGCGTGCGCTCCGGCTTCCACCGCGCGCGTGTCGTTGCCGGTCGCGAGAACAATCGCGCTGATGCCGTTCATAATGCCTTTGTTATGGGTGGCGGCGCGATACGGATCCGCCTCGGCAAACTGATAGGCGCTGATGATGCCATCGCGCACGCTTGCACCGCCGATATCGTCGAGCTTCCAGACCGCATGGGCGCGCGCGAGCCGCCGGTCGGCCAGATTGGACAGAATGCGCAGGAACACGCGCCCGCCGCTCCACGCCGTGATGTGTGGCGCGAGTTTCTCTGCCATGGTGTTCACGGCATTGGCACCCATCGCATCGCGCGTATCGACGATCAAATGCGTAATGACCATCGGCCCGCCCAGCGTATCGAGAATCCGCACCTCGACATCACGAAAGCCGCCGCCGAGCTTCACCAGCAGCGGATCGCAGGCGTCGCAGATCGCCTTGATCTCCTCGCGCTTCTCCAGAAGACGAAGCCGCGCGGCATAGGGATCTGGCACATCGACGGCCTGCACCTGCGCGATCATCAGCGTGCCGGAGACCGAGGTGGTAAAGCCAGCGTCGTAGGTCTGGCGCGACGCGTTGCAGACCGCGGCGACCACCGACGATTCTTCCGTCGCCATCGGCACCAGAACATCTTCGCCATCGACCTTGACGTTGGTTGCGATGCCGATCGGCACATTCATCGTGGCGACGACATTTTCGATCATCTTGTCCGCAAGCTGCGGTGGCAGATTTCCCATGTCGGCAAGGTGGGCTGCGGTCGCAGGATCGAGGCTCGCGAAAGCGGCCACGAGATCGAGCCGCTCCTGCGGCGACTTGCGGTGAAATCCGGCAATCCGCGAACTGCGGTTCGCGCCGTGCTTGGCAACAGTCATTCATCGTCTCCCAGACCGGCGTCCTCTTGAGGGGATTTTCGGCTGCGGAAACTGTATGGTGATGGGGGTACGCCACAAGGAACGCTTTGCACAATTTGAGGAAGGTCCGTACCATTCGCGATATGGGTACAGTTCACCAATCCAGCGGTCAGCCTGCGCGATCGCGCGTTGAGACCATCGTCGATGCCATCATCGCGCGGATCGAACGCGGCGCGATCCGGCCCGGCGAACGCCTGCCGTCGATTCGCGGCGCGTCGGAATTGTTCGGAGCATCAAAGAATACCATCGTCGACGCATATGAGCGGCTGGTTGCCTCGGGCCAGATCGAGAGCAAGCCCGGCTCCGGATTTTACGTCTCGACCCACCGCCCGAAGCGCACGGAGACCGCCGAACCCGCAAAGGTCGAGGCCGTCGACAGTGTCTGGCTGCTGCGCGAACAACTGGAAAAGCGCTACGAAGTCCGCGTCGGTGACGGCCGCCCGCCTGCGGCGTGGATGGAAGGCTCTGAGGTCGGTCCCTATCTGCGGCCCGTCAACAAACCCGGACAACGCAATCTTCCCGAGAGCTACGGCAGTCCTTACGGCCTGTTATCGCTGCGCCAGCGCATCGCCGGTCTTCTCGCCGAGCGCTCAATCGGCGCGGAGCCGACGCAGGTGCTGCTCACGCAAGGCGCTAACGACGCGCTCGACATGATCGTGCGTCAGTATGTCGAGCCCGGCGATCCCGTGCTTGTCGATAGTCCAGGTTACTATCCGCTGTTCGGCAAATTGCGGCTCGCCAAGGCCCGGCTTGTCGGCGTGCGGCGCACTGCCGACGGACCGGACCCGGACGATCTCGCTGCGAAAGCTGCAAGCACCGGCGCGCGCCTGTTCTTCACCCAATCTCTGGCGCACAACCCGACGGGATGTTCGATCACGCTGCCGGTCGCCTATCGCCTGCTGCGCACCGCGACTGAACACAACCTGCGTATCGTCGATTCGGATCCGTTCGCCGATGTGTTGTCGAATACGAGCCCGCGGCTTGCAGCGCTCGATCAACTCGACCGCGTGATCTATGTCGGCACCTTTGCAAAAACGCTCTCAGCCAGTCTCCGTTCCGGATACATCGCGGCCAATGCCGAGATCGTCGCGCGGCTCGCCGATCTGAAGATGATCACGCGCGCCAACAGTTCGGGTTACATCGAGCAAATCATCTACGATCTCATCACCAGCAGGCGATATCGCGGACACCTCAAGCGGCTGACAGGCCGCATCGAAGCCGCGACCCGCCAGGCGAACGACACCTTGACGCGCATCGGCCTCCCGGTGTTCGGCCAGCCGCGCGGCGGCTTCTATATGTGGTGTGAATTGCCCGCGCATATCGACGACAAGCAGTTGTCGCGTGTTGCTGCCGAATGCAGCATCCTGCTCGCGCCCGGTTCCGCGTTTAATCCGGACGTAACGCCAACTCGCCCTGCAATGCGCGTCAACATCGCGCATGTCGGAGATCCGCGCTTCGCAAGCTTCATGGCCAAGCATCGCGATCCGCGATAGCGCGTTCATGTGGTGCAGCGTCGCGACGCCTGCGGCGAATTCGCGATGAATTCCTGAGCAACGCGCAATTTCGGCATCGCAACATTACCGCGCGGCAACAATGTTCCTGCTTCGATCTTATTCGAATTCCGTTTCAAACAATCTGGCGCTGCAATCATCCGATCTTTGCTTGACTTGAACTTGTCCCGCCAGCAGTCTGTCGATGCAAATAAAAAGCATCGAACACGAATTCAGATGCATCAGGGAGAAACGCATGAAGTCATTTCTCAGCCTGCTCGCAACAGCGAGCATCGTCAGTGCCGGCGCTCTTCTCACTCCACATACAGCGTCAGCACAGCAACCCATCAAGATCGGCGTCCCAACCTCGGTCCAGCTTCAGGTCGGACGTGATACGCAGAACGCCATCAAGATGGCCATCGAAGACATCAACGGCAAAGGTGGCCTCCTCGGCCGCAAGCTTGAAATGGTTGCCGCGGATGAAACCGAAAACCCTGAACAGGGTATCGCCGCGATCAAGAAGCTCACAGCCGACGACAAGGTCGACGTGCTGATCGGCGGTTACACCAGCGGCGTGACGCTGGCTCAGTTGCCGCACATTTCCAATGCGAAGACGATCTATCTCGGAGTCGGCGCTGCATCTCCCGCGATCACCGCGAAGGTCAAGGCCGACTACGATAACTACAAGTATATCTTCCGGGTTTCCCCGATCCACGCCGGCCATCAGGCGCGCGCGCTGGTCGATTTCATCAGCGGTAAGCTTAAGGGCGAGATGGGCCTGAAGAAGATCGCCATCGTCGGCGAGAACGCAAAATGGGTTCAGGATCTCGTTCCGATCCTGAAGAAAGGCGCCATCGCAGGCGGCACGGACGTGACGCTGGCGGAGTTCTTCGACACATCGACGTCGGACTTCTCGCCGTTGTTCGCCAAGGTCAAGGAGAGCGGCGCGCAGTATCTGATCGTCATCCTGTCGCATGCGTCGTCGGACATCTTCGTCAAGCAGTGGCATGACGCGCAGGTTCCGATTCCGATCGGTGGCATCGACGTCAAGAGCCAGGACGCCGACTTCTTTACCCGCGTGAGCGGCAAGGCACTGTCCGAAACCGTCGGCCTGTTCGCGACCCGCGCAGCGCTGACGCCCAAGACGATCCCGTTCTGGGACGAGTTCGTCAAACGCTTCGGAACGGCACCCGTCTATACCGGCGTCGGCGCTTACGATGCGATCTACGTCTACGCAGAAGCCGTGAAGCGCGCCAACTCGGTCGAGCCGAATGCGGTGATCAAGGAACTTGAGAAGACCGACTATGTCGGCATTGCCGGCAAGATCCAGTTCGATGAAGTCCACGATGTGAAAACCGGACCCGGCCTGCAGAACCTGCTGTTCGCGCAATGGCAGAAGGACGGCGCCCGGATTGTGGTCTGGCCGAAGGCTTCCGAAACGGGAAAGATGATCCCACCGCCCTGGATCAACTGACCTGCACTTGACGTCGTGAGAGCGGCGGCCGGTCCACCATGACCGGCCGCCGATCCCGAAGGTTCGCCTTCCCCTTACGCACAAGAACAGCAATCGGCAGGCGGTCATGCTCGAAATCCTGATCTACGGCGCTGTGTCCAGCGCGATCTACGCGATGCTCGCGGTCGGCTTCACGCTGATCTTTGGCGTCGCCCGCATCCTCAATCTCGCGCATGGCTCGTTTTACGCACTCGGCGCTTACGCAGCCTACGTGCTGACGTCGCTGCTCAAGGTTCCGCTGTATCTCGCGGCTCCGATGGCGGTGCTGCTAGTTGCCGGCTTCGGTGTTTTGATGGAACGGTTTCTGGTGCGGCCGCTGCGTCATTCGCAGCTCGCGGTGCTGATGATCACGCTGGCTGTGTCGCTGGCTGTCGAGCAGGCGCTGTTCATCACCTTCGGCTCCGAATACAGAAACGTCCCGTCGTTCGTCGCCGACAAGGTTTCCATCGGCGGCGTCGATATCGGCGGCCAAAGGTTGCTTGCGCTGGTCGCCGGAGTGCTGGTGTTGCTGACGCTATGGCTGTTCATTCAGCGCACACGTCTCGGCGCGGCCATTCTCGCGGTGTCGCAGGACCCTGAAGCGGCACAGTATATGGGCATCCCCACCAACCGCATTTTCTCCATTGTGATGGCGATTTCGGCGGGCACAGCGGCGCTTGCCGGTGTGCTGGTCTCGCCGTTCCTGACCGTGCAGCCGAGCATGGGCCTGCTGCCAATGGTCAAAGCCTTCGCCATCGTCATCGTCGGTGGCCTCGGCTCGATCCCCGGCAGCATCATCGCCGCATTGATCCTTGGCTATTCCGAAACCATCGTGGCTTATCTGATCTCGAGCTCGTGGACCGAACTGGTCTCGCTGGTCGCAGTGGTCATTACCCTCATGATCAGACCGTCCGGAATTCTCGGACGGCGGGCGGCGTTCTGACATGCGGCAGATTTCATTGATCGATATCGCCGGTGGAATTGCGGTTGTCGCCATTCTGGCGCTGGCGCCCCTGTTCATCGCCAGCAACTATCTCACCGGCGTTCTGACCGTCTGTGCCATTTACGGCATCTGGGCCTCGAGCTGGGATTTCATGTCCGGCCTCACCGGCCGCGAGAATTTTGGCCACTCGCTCTTCATCGGCGCGGGCGCTTACACGGCAGGCTTTCTGGCAACGATCTGGTTCACCAACCCGTGGTACAGCCTGCCCGCCGCTGTCATCATCGCCGCGACGTTTGCCGTTATTGTCGGATTTCCGACGCTGCGCCTGCGCGGACCGTATTTCGCGCTGGCGATGCTCTCGGCCTCCGCGATCCTGCAACGCCTGTGCCTGATCTTCTGGGAATATACCGGCGGAGAGGAAGGCCTCTACGGCCTCGATCCGCTGATCCGCAATCCGCTGCATTACTATTGGTTCGTGCTGGCGATCCTTGCTGTCACTGTCACGGTGCTGACGCTGCTGGCGCATTCGCACTGGGGACTTTTGCTGCGCGCCATTCGCGGCGACGAGGCGACCTGTCAGGCGGCCGGCATCAACGTGACATTCTACAAGATCGCATCGCTGGTGGTTAGCGCGGCCTTCGCAGGGCTCGGTGGCGCGCTGTATGCGCATTACCAGCTTCAGGTCAGTCCGCCGCTGTTCTCGGTGGTGGTGTCGATCACTGTGATCATCATGGTCTATGTCGGCGGCATCGGCTCGATCTATGGAGCTGCGATCGCGGCCATCCTGCTCACATTGCTCACCGAGATGCTGCGCGGCTTCGGCGAATACCGGCTCTGGATCTACACCCTGACCCTGATGCTGATCCTGTTCTTCCTGCCGAACGGGCTGATTGCGCCACTCTGGCGCAGAATGACGGAGCGCTTCCGATGACCGCGCTTCTGGAAGTCAACGACGTAACCAAGCGTTTCGGCGGTCTCACCGCAGTGAAGAACGCAACCTTCACACTGCAAAAAGGCGAACTGACCGGTATCCTCGGGCCGAACGGCGCAGGCAAGACCACGCTGTTCAACATCCTCACCGGCTTCATGCCGCCGACCACCGGCACCATCACATTCAACGGCGAGCCGTTGCGCAATCTCGCGCCTTATAAAATCGTCAACCGCGGCATGGCGCGCACCTTCCAGCTGACGCGACCGTTCGTCGGCATGAACCTGCTGGAGAACGTGCTGGTCGCCTGCATGTCGCCCCGCGCGCATGAGGATCATGACAAGGAACAGCGCGCGCGCCATCTGCTCGAACAGGTTGGCCTTGGCGGTCGCGGATCGGAGCCGGTCGAGACGTTGCCTTATGGTGATCTGCGGCGGCTCGAGATCGCCCGCGCGCTAGCGACGCGGCCGGACCTGTTGTTGCTTGACGAACCATTCGCAGGCCTCGGCTCAAGCGAAATCGAACCGCTGGCGCAGTTGATCAAGCGTCTGCACCGCGAGGAAAACCTGACCATTCTCTTGATCGAGCACAAGCTGCGCGAATTCATGGCGCTGGTGTCGCGGGTGATTGCGATGAACTTCGGCGAAATCATCGCCGTCGGGCCGCCCGATGAAATCGTGAAAAATCCAAAAGTGATCGAGGCCTATATCGGCAAGACGGAGGACGCGCATGCCTCTGCTTGAAATCTCGGACCTGCGCGTCAGCTATGGCAAGGCGCTCGCTATTGAATCCGTTTCGATCAAAGTCGAAAAGGGCGAACTTGTCGGCGTGCTTGGCCCCAATGGCGCGGGCAAGACCACGCTGCTGAAAGCGATCTCACGCTCTATTCCCTCGCAAGGCACGCTGAAGTTCAAGGACCAGTCGCTGGACGGGATCGCTCCCTACGACGTGGTGGCGCGCGGCATCTGCCACTGCCCCGAGGGGCGCAAGCTGTTTTCCGAACTGTCGGTGCTGAAGAACCTGCAGCTCGGCGCTTATCTGCGCAAGAACACCGCCGAAATCGACGCCGACCTTGAGCGCGTGTTCACGCTGTTTCCGGTGCTACGCGAGCGGCAGTGGCAGCAATCCAGCACCCTCTCCGGCGGCGAGCAGCAGATGGTGGCGATCGGCCGCGCGCTGATGGGACGGCCGGAATTGCTGTTGCTCGACGAACCGTCGGTCGGCATCGCGCCGCGCCTCAAAGGCCTGATCTTCGATTCGATCCAGCAAATCCGCAAGGACGGCACCGCCATCCTGATCGTCGAGCAGGACGCGACCTCGACACTCAAGATCACAGACCGCGTTTATGTCCTCGAACATGGCCGCACCATCCGCGAGGGCACGGCGAAAGAGATTGCGGGCGACAAATACATTCAGCAGGTTTATTTGGGCGTGTGACCCGCTGCGCGGCTATGGCCGCGCAGCAACATCACCGCTTACTTCTTATCCAGCGCGCCTTCCGCTTTCAGCACTTCGTGCGCGGCCTTGAAAGCCTCCAGGCCCGCAGGAATGCCGCAATATACGGTCGCGTGCAGCAGGATTTCCTTGATCTCCTCGACGCTCACGCCGTTGGCCAGCGCGCCTTTGACATGGAGCTTGATCTCGTTGGGCGCCTTCAGCGCCGTCAACATGGCGAGGTTGAGCATGCTGCGGGTCTTGCGATCCAGACCCGGCCGGGTCCAGGCATAGCCCCAGCACCATTCGGTGGTGATGTTCTGGAACGCCATCATGAAATCGTCCGCCTTGGCGATGCTGCCATCGACATAGTCCTTGCCCAGAACGTCGCGCCGGACGGCCAGACCCTTTTTGAAATGTTCGCTTTCGCCGCTCATGACATCCTCCAGACAGATTGATCCTGCGATAGGCATGTTGCCAGCCTCCCTATTGAAGCCATTTGCGGGACACGGCAACCGGGCGCTGCAACAAGGCTCGCACGCATCGTTGCATAGGCGTATTCGTAAACTGCACCTGCTCCTGAGCCCGGAATTGCTGTTGATAGACCTTATGGATCGCGATCTGTTCTCCGGGCTGGCCCGATGACGCCTATGACTCCGGACCCGAAACCGGCCAGAAAACCTGACATGAAGCCGGTGCACATCGCGCTCAACGTGCTGGCGTTGTGCTTCATGTTATCGGTGCTCGGCCGTGGGCTCGGCGAAAGCTTCACCGTGTTCCTGCTGCCGATCTCCCAGACCTTCGGCTGGGACCGGGCGGAAATCATCTCGATTTACTCGCTGGCGGCGCTGGCCGGCGGCCTCTCCGCCCCCATCATCGGACGGCTGTTCGACCGCTCAGGCCCTCGCATCGTCTACGCGCTGGGACTGGCACTGCTGGGCGGTGCATTCCTGGCCGCCGCCCATGCGCAACAGCTTTGGCAGTTCCAGCTCAGTCTCGGCCTTTGCGTGGGATTGGGTATCGCCTGCATCGGCAATGTTCCGAACTCGATCCTGCTCGGGCGCTGGTTCGGCCCCAAATTGCCGACCGCCATGGCGGTGGTCTATTCCGCGACTGGCGCGGGCGTCCTGATCCTGCTGCCGCTGTCGCAGGTTTTGATCGAGCGTTTCGGCTGGCGTGGTGCGTATCAGATTTTCGGCGGAACAGCCTTGGCGCTGTTGCTGCCGCTGTTGTTCTTGCCTTGGAAATTGTTCGCCTCAGGCTCGGTCACGCTCGCCAAAAGTGCTGCCGCCGACTTGATCGATGAAGGCTGGACCTTGCTCAGCGCCATGCGTCACCACGCATTCTGGGCGTTGTTCTGCACATTCTTCTTCACCGCGATCGGAATGTTTGCGATCTCGGCGCAGATCGTCGCCTATCTGGTCGATGCCGGGTTTCCGCCGCTGCAGGCTGCGACCGCATGGGGCTTCAGCGGCGTGGTGTTGCTGTTCGGCATGCTCGGCGTCACCTGGCTCGACGGCGTCATTGGCCGCCGTCGCTCGGTGCTGTTCAGTTACGCGCTGTCGATCATCGGCATCGGCCTGCTCTGGCTGCTCAAGTCATATCCAAATGTCTGGCTGCTGACGGCGTTTGTTATCACTTTCGGCAGCATGATCGGCTCGCGCGGCCCGCTGATCACGGCGACCGCAATGAAAATATTTCGCGGCGAACGCGTCGGCACGATCTATGGCACCATTACCATCGGCAGCGGACTAGGCTCGGCATTCGGTTCATGGGCCGGCGGCCTGATCCACGACATGACCGGCAGCTACGACGCGCTGCTGCTGTTTGCGCTCATCAGCGTGATCCTCGGCATGATTCCGTTTCTGGTTGTCCCGGCGTTGCGGCAGTAACAATACGCGGGTTGCGTCGATGCATCTGAATTGCGATTATCTCAAAATGACAAAGCTGGAAGCATTCTCATGAGCACACCTGTTGACGCACCGGATTGGCGCAAGCTGACGCAGGAGCAGCTCGATCTCGGATTCAACAACACGCTTCACGTACCTGAAACGCCGTCTATTATCGCCCAATGGGACCGGGCCTCCGCCGAGATACGTGCGCGACACCCGCAGTCTCTCGATCTCCGGTATGGTCCGCGCGAGCGCAACCGGATCGATTTTTTGAAAGCCAATAATGGCGGCCCGACGCTCGTCTTTATTCATGGCGGTTACTGGCAGACCCGCGCGAAAGAAACCTTCGCATTCTGCGCCAAAGGACCGATGGCGCACGGCATCAATGTTGCGCTGATCGGCTACACCCTCGCGCCTGACGCGACGCTCGACCAGATCGTAGATGAGGTTCGCACCGGCATCGATACGCTGGTTACAGAACTGCCCGCGCTCGGCGGTGATCCCGAGAAACTTGTGGTGTCAGGCTGGTCGGCGGGCGGGCATCTCTCGTCGATGGTGCTCGGTCATCCACGCATCAAGGCCGGACTTCTCATCAGCGGGATCTACGATCTGGAACCGATCCGCCACAGCTATCTGAACGCCAAGCTCGGTCTCGACGATGCAACGATTCAGCGTAACTCGCCGATGCTGCATCCCGGCGGCATCGACAAGCCCGTTGTCATTGTCGCAGGCAGCGGTGAACTGCCGCTGCTGCGCAAGCAGTCCGCCGATTTCGCCGCGCATCGCGCGACATATGGGCTACCTGTCGTTTACGAGGAAATACCGGGTGCCAACCATTTCACCATGATGGATGAACTGGCCTCCCCCACAGGCCGGCTGACCACACTGGTCCGTCAGTTGTTCGAACGGTAAGCCGCGTCAGGCTGCAGCGAGCGGCATCCGCTGCTCGATGATGCGCGAGAAGAGACTGGCTCCGACTGGAAGGATTTTGTCGTCCAGAATGAAGCCCTGATTGTGCAGCGGCACACTGCCCTCGTGACCGAGCCAGAAATAGGCGCCCGGCACCGCCAGCAGCATGTCGGCGAAATCCTCGCTGCCCATTTTCGGCGTGGGCGTGGTGAGGACATTGTCGCTGCCGACAACATCGCGCGCCACCTCCGCCACGAAATGCGACTGTTCCTCATGATTGACCAGCACCGAGAAGATGTCGCGGATATCGACCTTGATCTCGACCTGAAACGCCGTGGCTATACCGGCTGCGATGGTGCGCATCCGATCGCGGATGTGCTCCCGGAGTTTTTCGGAGAATGTTCGCACTGTGCCCGCCAGCTTCGCTTCACCGGGAATCACATTGTAAGCCGAGCCCGCGTGAATCTGGGTGATCGACAGCACGGCGGATTTCAGCGGATCGACGTTGCGGCTGACAATGGTCTGCAACGCCTGCCCCAGCGTCATCGCAATCACCACCGGATCGCGTGACATTTCCGGCATCGCGCCGTGGCTGCCATAGCCGGTGATGGTGATGTCGAAGAAATCCGCGCAGGCCATGCTCGGTCCCGGAAAAATCGCGACCTGTCCGGGATCAAGTTGCGGGGCGTTGTGCAGACCATACACCTCATCGAGCGGGAATTTCTCGAACAGGCCGTCCTTGATCATCGCGCGCGCGCCGCCGAGTCCCTCTTCAGCCGGCTGGAAAATGAAGGCCACCGTGCCGTCGAAATTACGCGTCTCGGCCAGATAGCGCGCCGTGCCAAGCAAGATAGTGGTGTGACCATCGTGGCCGCAGCCATGGAAGCGATCGGGAATGGTCGAGCGCCAGCTGAGATTGGTTTTCTCCTCCATCGGCAGCGCATCCATGTCGGCGCGAAGGCCGATCCTTTTGGTGCCGCCGCCCTTGCCTTTCAGCAGGCCGACCACACCGGTGCCGCCGAGACCGCGATGCACCTCGATGCCCCATTGCGTGAGCTTCTCGGCGACGATGCCGGATGTCCGGTGCTCCTCGAAGCCGATCTCCGGATGAGCATGAAGGTCACGGCGGATCGCCGTGAGTTCGTCGGCGTAGCTGTCGATAAGCTCGATATTGGGCATGCGGCACGATCCCGTTGAATGCGATGGGTTATGACAAAGCCAGACGCGTGGCTCCATCTTGTCAAATCATTGCAGGCTGGCCAAGAGACCAGCCATCAAACGTCCGCGTTCGACCAGGCTGTCGACCTCGATATGCTCGTTCAGCGTGTGGTAATCTGCACCGCGCAATCCGAGGCCGTCGAGCGTCGGCAGGCCCATCGCGCCGGTAAAGTTTCCATCGGAGCCGCCGCCGGAACTGCCGTGGATCAGATCGAGACCGATCTTCGCACCCACCGCACGCGCCTGCTCATAAAGCGCCATGGTACCGGCATTGGGTTCCCAGACCGGCCGCGTCACCCCGCGCGTCACCGTGAACGTCACGTCATTCGCCGTACCATTGAGCGCCAGCATCCGCTCGACCCCACGATCGAGATCGGCCTGACGCTTCGCCATGCTCAATGCCTCGCCGCGGCAGCTCGACGCCACGCAGTTCACCCATTGCCCGCCGTGAACCACGCCGACGCTGAATGTGCAATCGTCGCCGGTCATGCCATCGATCGCGATGATCTGCCGCGCCATTTCGCGGATCGCCGAGCGGCCAGCCGCGAGAGCCGCGCCGGCATGGCTCGGCTTTCCGGCGGTCTCCAGATTGAACCGCGCAATCGCGTAGCGGCCCGTGGTGACGCCGGCATTCTTGAACGCCGGCTCCGGCACCAGCACGTATTTATTGCGGGCGGCTTCAGCTTCGATGATGTCGCGCGTGCTCGGCGTGCCGACTTCCTCGTCAGGCGTAAACAGAACCGTCACGGGCAACGGCGTGGCAACCGATGCTTTCGCCAATTGCCGGATGGCTTCCAGCGATGCGTAGTTGCCGCCCTTCATGTCGAGAATGCCGGGTCCGTAGCATTTGCCGCCCTCGCGCCGCCACGGCAACTTTTGCAGCGTGCCAATTGGATGAACCGTGTCCATATGCCCGGCAATCAGAATGCCCGGCTGTCCCTGTTTGGGATGCGGAAACCGCGCGCGGACGCAGCCGCCGAAACCCTGACGCCCGCCGATATATTCAATCGAGGCCCCGCCAATCGCCATATCGCGCGCAGCGAGCTCGAGCATGCGATTGACCGCTTCAGCATCCCAGGTCGGACTTTCGCATTCAACCCACGGGCGCAGGCCTGTCAGCATGGTTTCAACGTCGAACGGCAATGCGGCGGGATCGATCAAGGCGCTGTCCCCTTTGTTACTTTTTAGCTGGCGGGAACTGGCGCCCCGCGCCTCGGGATCGTTGCAGGTTCGGCACCCAATTCAAAATGCAAACTTGCCGGGCCTGCTGTCAGTTTGGCGATGTTGCGTGCCGGAATCAGATTGCGTAAGCAGACCATCCCATAAACGAGGGTTTGCGATGTCGATTTGCGGTGCAACACAGGTGCGTTTGTGACGCAATCCATCGTCGTGATGCCGCCCTCCAACGCAAAAGCTGCCGGCTGGATGGCCGGCTGGCTCACGCTGATGCTGATCCTGCTGGTGGCCGGACGCGAGACCACCCGCGAGCTGAATGTTTTCCAGATCATGGAAATGCGTTCGGTCATCGGCCTGTTCATGCTCTATCCGCTGATCCACATGAACGGCGGCTTCGCGAGCATGAGAACGGCTCGTCCGCTCATGCATATCGGTCGCAACGTGGTTCACTACGCCGCGCAGTATGGCTGGTTTCTCGCCCTGACGCTGATCCCGCTGGCGCAGGTGGTGGCTATCGAATTCACCATGCCGATCTGGACCGCGTTGCTGGCCATGAGCTTCCTCGGCGAGCGGCTGAATGTCTGGAAGATACTGGCCATCGTGCTGGGGCTGGTGGGCGTTATCGTCATCGTGCAGCCCGGCTCGGCACAGTTCAGTCCCGGCCAGGTGATCATGATCCTTGCCGCCGTCGGCTTCGGCGCGGCGATCGTCATGGTGAAATCTCTCACCCGCACCGACTCGGTGGTCGTGATTATCTTCTGGATGCTGGTGATCCAGTCGCTGATCGGATTGATCCCGGCCCTCTATTATTGGCAAACGCCATCGGTCCACATCTGGCCATGGATCGTCGTGATCGCGTTCTGCGGAACGTATTCACACTACTGCTTCGCGCAGGCGATGCGCTATGCCGATGCAACAGTGGTGGTGCCGATGGATTTCCTGCGCGTGCCGCTGTCTGCCGCGGTCGGCTGGCTGGTTTATTCAGAACGGCTGGATGCCGCAACCATCGCTGGTGCGGCGCTGATCCTCACCGGAAACCTGCTGAACCTGAAGCGTTCACAAGGGGCGGCGGTTGCCAAACCAATAAACGTCATTCCGGGGCGCGAGTAAAACGAGCGAGCCCGGAATCCAGCGCGTGAAACTGGCGTTGATACTGCCGTGGCCCTGGATTCCGGGTCCGCGCAAAAAGCGCGTCCCGGAATGACAATGTATCCGCTCACGCCGCGCTTTTCTTGTCCACCGACAGCACGCCGCGCCTGATCTGGTCTTCTTCGATGGATTCGAACAGCGCCTTGAAGTTGCCTTCGCCGAACCCGTCGTCGCCCTTGCGCTGGATGAACTCGAAGAAAATCGGCCCGATGGCATTGGCCGAGAAGATTTGCAACAACACCTTGGTGTGGCCGCCGTCGACCACGCCCTCGCCATCGATCAGGATGCCGTTCTTTCGCAGCCGCGCGACATCCTCGCCGTGCTTCGGCAGTCGTCCATCGATCCGCTCGAAATAGGTTTCCGGCGGTGCTGGCATGAACGGCAGGCCGCTGGCGCGCAGCGTCTCGACGGTGTGATAAATATCCTTCACGCCGCAGGCGATGTGTTGAATGCCTTCGCCATGATAGGTGTTGAGATATTCCTCGATCTGGCCGGAATCGCCGGCGTCCTCGTTGATCGGAATCCGGATCTTGCCATCGGGACTGGTCAACGCGCGCGAGAACAGGCCGGATGCCCTGCCCTCGATATCGAAGAAGCGGATCTGACGGAAGTTAAAAAGGTTCTCATAGAATCCGGTCCAGACATCCATACGCCCGCGATGCACGTTGTGCGTCAGGTGATCGAGATAGAACAAGCCCGCGCCATCGGGATGAATATCCTTCAATCCAAGCCACTCATACTCCGTGTCGAAAGCCGACCCCTTCGCACCATAGCGATCGACGAAATACAGCAGGCTGCCGCCGATACCCTTGATTGCCGGAACATCCAGTGCCTTGCGGGATGATGTTTCCTCTGCCGGCTCCGCGCCAAGCGAGAGCGCACGCTCGTAAGCTTGCTTCGCATCGACCACGCGGAACGCCATCGACGGCGCGCACGGACCATGTGCCGCGACGAAGTCATAGCCATGGGTGCCGGGCTGCTCATTGACCAGATAGTTCACGTCGCCCTGGCGATAGACCGTGATCGCCTTTGTCTTGTGGCGAGCAACCGCCGTGAAGCCCATCAGGCGAAACAGTGCATGAAGTTGTTCCGGCTCGGGATGGGCGTATTCGACGAACTCGAAGCCATCGGTGCCCATCGGATTGTGCTCGGAAATAACGGCAGCCGGTGCATCGTGCGGAAACGGACCCATGGCGATCTCCTCTTGCCAATTTTCTCCGGCGATTCTTGCCGATCTGGAGACCATTCTGAGCCGTTTTTCATGCAACAGGCGTGCATAATTGGGCATCTTATGCTATAATCATGCGTATATCGTGCATATCGGAAGGCTTTGACGCATGACTTCGCTGGACGGCTTCGACCTCAAAATCCTCGCAGCACTTCAGGACGACGGCCGCCTCACCAATCAGCAATTGGCTGATCTGGCAGGTCTTTCAGCGTCACAGTGCTCGCGCCGCCGCACCCGGCTCGAAGAAGAAAAGATTATCGCCGGATATCATGCCGACCTCGCCAGCGAAGCGCTCGGCTTCCATGTGCTGGCCTTCATCCAGATCACGTTGGCAACACACTCGCCCAACAACGCCAAGCGCTTTCGCGACCTGATGCGCCGGGTGGACGAAATTCAGGAGGCCTATTCGCTGACCGGCGACGCGGATTATCTGCTGAAAGTTGTGCTGAGCGATCTCAAAAGCCTGTCGGAGATCGTCAATAATGTGCTGATGCCGCACGAGAGCGTGGCGCATGTGCGCTCATCTATCGTGCTCGACCGGCTGAAGACCACGCGCAAGCTGCCGCTGCGGAAACGTCCAGCTTAAACCGACGGCAATATCGTGCCCTCAACTTCGCCGAAGCCAATGCGATACCCCTCGCCCTGACACCAGCCGCGCATGGTCAGCGAGTCGCCGTCCTCGAGAAACGAGCGCTGCACGCCATTGCCGAGATCGAGTGGCTCGGCGCCGCCCCAGCTCAGTTCCAGCATGCTGCCGCGTTCGCTTCTTTCAGGGCCGCTGATGGTGCCGGAGCCGAGCAGATCGCCGATCGTCATCGCGCAGCCGCTTGACGCGTGATGCACCAGCTGCTGCACCGACGACCAGTACATGTATTTGAAGTTGGTGCGGCTGATGCCGGCAGGCTTTTGCATCGTCTCGGTCTTGAGATCGACCGCCAGTTGCATGTCGTAGTTGTTTGCGCCCTTCTGCTGCAAATACGGCAGCGGTGTCGGATCTTGCGCCGGACCGCGAACGCGAAACGGCTCCAGCGCCTCGCGCGTCACGATCCACGGGCTGATCGACGTGCCGAATGCTTTGGCCTGAAACGGACCCAGCGGCACGTATTCCCACGCCTGAATGTCGCGTGCGCTCCAGTCATTCAGCAGGGTGAAACCGAAAATCATCTCGTTGGCCTGTTGTTCGGTGAGCATCTCTCCCATGGCCGAGGCCTGCCCGATCACGACGCCCATTTCCAGTTCGAAATCGAGCCGCTTGCACGGACCGAAGGTCGGCGTGTCGGCTGTCGGTGGCTTGAGCTGCCCGCGCGGGCGGCGGATCGGCGTGCCGCTGACCACCACGGTCGAGGCGCGGCCGTTGTATCCGATAGGAATATGCAGCCAGTTCGGCATCAGGGCATTGTCCTTGCCGCGAAACATGATGCCGACATTGGTGGCGTGTTCTTTCGACGAATAGAAATCCGTGAAGCCCTGCACTGCAATCGGCATATGCATATCGGCGAAATTGCGCGGAATGAGTGCCCGCCTGCGCAGCTCCATATTGTCGCGCAGTTCCGGATGATCGTGCCGCAGCAATTCGCTGATGCGCGCGCGAGTTTTCGTCCACACCTTCGGGCCGAGGGCCATGAAGGCATTGAGTGACGGTTGAGCAAAAATGCCCGGCTTCTCGAAGCGAAGCAGGCCTGCCGCCTCCAGCGCCGCGAGATCGAGAACAAAATCGCCGATAGCGACGCCGACGCGCAGGTCCGGCTGCTCCGGCGTAAAGAACACGCCATAGGGCAGATTCTGGATCGGGAAATCCGAAGATGGATCGACCTCAATGAATGAGCGCAGCTTGGGATCGTTCGGGTGCATCATGTCCATCCACATTTATTCCGCGTCAGGCTGGCGGCCCGGTTCTGCGGCGGCGAAGGCATCGAGTTTAGCGGCGGCGGCATCGAGCGCCACGATACGTTTATACGGCGTGAGATCGACACCGAAACGCCGCGCGTTGAACACCTGCGGCACGATGCAAATGTCCGCCAGCGTCGGCTTATCGCCGAGCGCGAACGGCCCCGGCAGATGCGTCAGCCGCGCCTCAATGGCCTCGAATCCGGTCTCGATCCAGTGCTTCGACCAAGCGGCGCGCGTCGCGTCATCGACGCCCATCTCAATCAGGCGATTGAGCACGCGCAAATTGCCGATAGGATGAATATCGCTGACGGCGACCAGCGCGATTTCGCGCGCAATTGCCCGCCCCTTCGCATCCGGCGGCAGCAGCGGCGGCTGCGGATGGGTTTCGTCGAGATACTCGATGATCGCGAGTGACTGCGCCAATTCAAGATCGTCGTCGATCCAGTACGGCACGAGACCGGCCGGATTGACCTTCAGATAAGGCGGCTGGGTCTGCTCGCCCTTGCGCAAGTGCACGAAGCGATGATCCGCGCTCAAACCTTTCAGATTGAGCGCGATACGCACGCGATAGGCAGCAGTCGAACGAAAGTAGCCATACAGAACAGGATCAGTCATGTTGATCCACGCCTACGGCTTCGACGGGTCGAAGCGGCGCTCCAGCCCCTGCCAGCAGTCGGCATAGTCGTCCTGCAATGCGCTCGTGGTTGCGGCATATTCGGTGACGCGCTGCGGAAACCGCGTTTCGAACATGAAGGCCATGGTGCCGGTCAGTTTCACCGGCTTTAGCTCGCCGTTGCTGGCGTGATCGAACGCTTCGCGATCCGGCCCGTGCGGCAGCATCATGTTGTGCAGGCTGATGCCGCCCGGCACGAAGCCCTGCGGCTTGGCGTCGTAGACGCCGTAAATCAGCCCCATGAACTCCGACATGATGTTCATGTGATACCACGGCGGACGGAAGGTGTTTTCCGCCACCGCCCAGCGCTCCGGGAAAATCACGAAATCGATGTTGGCGGTGCCTGGTGTTTCCGATGGCGATGTCAGCACGGTGAAGATCGACGGATCGGGATGGTCGAAACCGATGGCACCGATCGGCGAGAATGTCCGCAGATCGTATTTATACGGCGCGTAATTGCCGTGCCACGCCACCACATCGATCGGCGAGTACGGCAGATCGGTCTTGAACAGCGAACCGCCCCACTTCACGAAAAGCTCGGTTGGTGTTTCCTTGTCTTCGTAAGCCGCCACCGGCGTGAGAAAATCGCGCGAATTGGCCAGACAGTTCGCGCCAATCGGCCCGCGCTCCGGCAGCGTGAACGCGCCGCCGTAGTTTTCGCAGAGATAACCGCGCGCCGGACCGTTTGGAATTTCGACGCGAAACTTGACGCCGCGCGGGATCACCGCGATTTCGCCCGGCTCGATATCGATGATGCCGAACTCGGTGACAAGACGCAGGTTGCCCTGCTGCGGCACAAACATCAGTTCGCCATCGGCATTATAGAAATGCTGATCCACCATCGATTTGGTGATGAGGTAGATATGCGCCGCCATACCCGCCTGCGTATTGGCGTCGCCCGCCGTGGTCATGGTGGTAATGCCTTGCAGGAAGGTCTGCTCGCCCTTCGGCAGCGGCAGCGGGTCCCAGCGCAGCTGCGCGATGGGCATATCGTATTCAGCGCATGGCGCGGTGCGCCAGTATTTCGCGTCGGCCTTGGCGAAGCGCCCCGAATGCTTCACCGACGGGCGAATGCGATAAAGCCACGAACGCTCATTGGTGCCGCGCGGCGCAGTGAACGGCGAGCCTGAAAGTTGCTCGGCATAAAGCCCGTAGGCGCAACGCTGCGGCGAATTGCGCCCGATGGGCAGCGCACCCGCCAATGCTTCGGTTTCGAAGCTGTTGCCGAAGCCGGACATATAACCCGGCGTGACATTGACGGCGTTGCGATTCACGGCACCCGGAGCAGTATTGATGTTCATCGCACTATCCTCCCTGAAGGGCAGCCCACATTTCGCGGTCGCGCTTGTCGGTCCAGATCACCGGATCGTCGATCCCAGAGGCCTCATCGAACGCACGCGAGACATTGAACGGCAGGCAGTGTTCGTAGATCGCAAAGCTGGAGAACTTCGGGTCCATCACCGCACGGGTCGCGGCCATGGTTTCCTTCAGCGTGCGTCCCTTCGCCACGGACAGTTCCGCCGCGCCGTACAGCGACCCGACAAAGTCACGCGTCATGGCGATGGCCTCGTTCACCGTCGCGGTGCCTTTCAGCGCATCGCCACGTCCCGGCGCCACGGCTTTCGGGTTAAACTCGCGGATTTCGTTCAGCGTCAGCGGCCATTCGCGCAGCAGCGCGTCGCCGCAATAGCAGGCCGAGTGATATTCGATCAGATCGCCGGAGCACATCACCTGTGCGTCGGGCACCCAGGCGACGATATCGCCGGAGGTATGGCCTGCGCCGAGATGCATCAGTTGCACCTCGCGCTTGCCGAGATAGAGCGTCATGCCGGTATCGAACGTCAGCGTCGGCCAGGTCAGGCCGGGAATGCTCTCGGCATCACGAAACAAGCGTGGAAATCGGCCAAATTCGGAATCCCAGTCCTGCTGGCCGCGCTCCACGATCAGCCGTTGGGTTTCGGATGAAGCAACGATGCCCTGTGCCTTGTAGGCGGATGCGCCCAGCACGCGGACGGCGTGATAGTGGGACAGCACGACATACTTGATCGGCTTATCGGTCACGGTCTTGACGCGCTCGATCACGCTGTTGGCCATCGCCGGCGTCGCCTGCGCATCGAACACGATGCAGCCGTCGTCACCGACGATCACCGCCGTATTGGGATCGCCCTCCGCGGTGAAGGCATAGATATCCGGGCCGATTTCGGAGAAGGTGATTGTCTTCTCGGTCATGTCCCCGGTCGATGCGAAGCCTTTGCCGCTCATATGTGATTTCCTGTTGAGGTTTTCTTGTCTGCGTTACTGCGAAGCTGCCGCTTCGCCAGCGCAATCGCTTCGTTCAAGACCTGCGCGTCGCCGATATGATTGGCGAGAATCAACACCAATGCCGTATCCAGCGATGCGCTGTCCTCGTCGCTCAGGCCGCGATGGGCTTCCACCACCAGCCGATAGGCGGTGTCCGGATCGCTGAAGTTCGATGTCGTCGAGAGCGTCATGATGTTGCTCCCGTATGTGCACTGGCGCGTGCGATGGCCGCTCGTACGGTGACTGCCGTCGGCTTCCTGAAGCGCGCCGCGACATAGCCGTCGGGACGCAGCAGATAGGCAGCGCCGTCAGATACATCGTACCGCTTGGAAAACAGCCCCGACGTATCGCGCAGCGGCGTTGCTTCACCGATGGAAATCGAGTGGCAGCCCGGCAAACCGTTATCGCCCGCTCCCGATCGCAGCAGCACAAAGCCACCGCCACCCTGCCGGAAGGCCTCGGTGAGATAAATCGGATCGCCATTTTCCGTTGCCAGCGGCGCATCGATCATGTGCGCGCCGGGACGCGGACCTGCCGCCCAGACATCGGAGTCCGGCGTCGACAGAGGCGACTCATAAGTCGATGGCGTCGACAATCGCCCGCCATTGACCATGCGTTTGGCGAATTCGGTTTCTTTGGCAAGCCGCAACACCGCCTGCCGCATCCGGCGTTCCTGCGCCGAATGCGGCGCGATAAAGTCGGTCGAGCGGGTCGAAGCACGGATATTCTCGTCGGCAGCGGCGCTGCGCTCGATCTCGTAGCTGTCGAGCAGCGTCACCGGCGCATCGCCGCGCAGGATCATCGACAGTTTCCACGCGACATTTTCGGCGTCTTCAAGACCGGAGTTTGCACCGCGCGCACCGAACGGTGAGACCTGATGCGCGGAGTCGCCCGCGAAGATCACCCGCTCATGCACGAAGCGCTGCATCCGGCGGCACTGAAACTTATAGATCGAAATCCATTCGAAATCGAAATTCTTGTGTCCCAGCATGCGCTCGATCCGCGGCCGCACATTCTCCGGCAGCCGCTCGACGGCGGGATCGGCATCCGGCCCCAATTGCAGATCGATGCGCCACACGTCGTCCGGCTGCCGATGCAGCAGCGCGGACTGGCCGGAATGAAACGGCGGATCGAACCAGAACCAGCGCTCGGTCGGGAATTCTGCGGTCATCTTGACGTCCGCGATCAGGAACTGATCCTCGAACACCTCGCCGGAGAATTCCGCACCAACAAGGCCGCGCAGCGCCGAGCGCGCGCCGTCGCAGGCGACGACAAAATCCGCCTTCAACTGATAGCGCCCGTCGGGCGTATCGATTGACAGCATCACATGGTCGTTGCGCTGTTCGAGGCCAACAACCTTGTTGCGCCACCGCAGATCGATCTGCGGCAGCTCCTGAACGCGATCCACGAGAAAAGCTTCGGCATAGTATTGCTGGAGATTGATGAAAGCCGGCATCTTGTGTCCGTCTTCCGGCAAAAGATCGAACCGGTAGAGCATGTCGTCGTTCAGGAAGATCTTGCCGACCTTCCAGACCACGCCCTTCTCCACCATGCGCTCGCCGACGCCGAGGCGGTCCCACACCTCGAGCGAGCGTTTCGAAAAGCAGATCGCGCGCGAGCCGTCGCCGATCCGGTCGGCGTCGTCCAGCAGGACCACGCGATGGCCGCGCTGCGCCAGATCGATCGCCAGCGTCAGCCCGACCGGCCCGGCCCCCACCACAACCACCGGATGGCGCGCGGCATCCGCCGCCGCCCGATCCTGATCGGAATGGCGGCGATAACCGAACTGAATCACTCTAGGTTCCGGCACGTCTCAACCCTGACTTGACTTGCTGAGGTCTTGCGGACTTCTTGAACGAAGCTCTGGTCAGGAGGATAGACCAAGGTTATTATCGTTGCAACTGCAACCAAATAAACCAAGGCCCCCGCCAGGGCGCCCTTGGCCGAACCGGACCTGTTCCTTGAGCAAGCTCGATCTTTTCAAATTTGTGCCGTTCCGGCTGAACCGCCTGGCGGCGGAAGTCAGCGCCGAGCTCGCCAGCGAATATCGCGAGCGATACGGCCTGGATATCCCCGAATGGCGCGTGATGGCCACGCTGGGCTTTCGCGACGACGCCTGCACGGCACAATACATCGCCTATTGCACGCGGACGCATAAATCGACCATCAGCCGGGCTGTCTCGCATCTGCTGGAGCAGCAACTGATCGAGCGCGTCGAGAATGCGGATGATCGCCGCGAGCTGGCCCTGCAGCTCACCCGCAAGGGACGCGTGCTTTATGAGGAACTCATTCCCCGCCTGCTCCACAAGGAACAGGACATCCTGTCATGCCTGACGGCGGCGGAGCGCAAGGAGTTCGCAAACGCGCTCGGCAAAATCGAACGGCAGCTCGATCTGGTCCAGACCGAGAAGGACGCCCGCGCCAAGAAGGATGCGTATTAGGAAGTGCGGCTCCCTCTCCCCGTTTACGGGGAGAGGTTAAAACAGCTTACGCCGCGCGGATATTTTCCATGAAGCGGTCCAGCTCCTGACGCAGCCGCGTGCTTTCGATCGCAAGTGTCTGCGCGGAGTTCAGGACTTCACCCGAGGCCGTGCCGGTCTCGCTCGCGCCACGGTTGACCTCGGAAATGCCTTCAGCAATCTCCAGCGTGCCGCTGGCGGCGCTCTGGACGTTGCGGGCGATCTCGGTGGT
>Ga0315336_1002380_pt1 | contig 29059 bp, 29 predicted proteins | sample ASW5metaG_FD_204512 | JGI IMG/M metagenome (GOLD analysis project Ga0315336, IMG submission 204512) | Ammonia-oxidizing marine archaeal communities from Monterey Bay, California, United States - ASW #5 | ecosystem: Environmental > Aquatic > Marine > Intertidal zone | place: USA: California... | reverse complement strand
TGGGACTTAGCGATGCAAGAGGGGTGAAACAACTATAGGAGACTGCATGCGCAGCCAATCAAAGGCGGTATGTTGGCGGGCAGCAACCTGGACATTTATTTGTCTGCTGTCTGTAGGACTGCTCGTATCAGTCATCGTTGGAAGCTAATTCCTCCGAGCAATATACGATAGAGATAAATGGGGCGGGATCTTTTGATCTGCGCCCCTTTTTTTGTGCTAAGCCGAGTTCACGGGCAAAATTTGCACAGTATTAGAATCGAAAGAATTGCAATTCTTATGGTCCATTTGATCAAACTCTCTGTTGGAACCACCTCGATACAAGGTTTGGCGGATTATCGCGCAATGCTTGTTGCGTCAGGCATCGGAAGAGAAGACGGATTGGCTTGGCATCGTACCCGTATGATGCCCAAACGTGCAGACGAGCTTGTTGCCGGGGGCTCAATCTACTGGGTTTTTGGCGGGAAGATCCAGTGTCGTCAGCGAATTGTTGCTTTAGAGGCCGGTAAGGATGAGGAGGGGCGCGGTTTCTGCGATATTGTTATGGAGCAAGAACTTGTTCCGACAGTACCTCAGCCGAAGCGGCCATTTCAGGGATGGCGGTATCTAAAAGAAGCCGATGCACCCGCGGATTTGGTGTTTGAAAACGGTGAAGATGCTCCTTCGCAAGAGATGGCAAACGAGTTAGCAGAGTTAGGACTTCTTTAATCCGTTTACCTCAATTGTTAAGTTAGATTTCATTTACCATACTTTCTGACTTGTTGTGTGTGTGTACTTTGGACATTATTGCGTGGGGCGTAAGAGGGAAAATGTATGTCGATCCAAACAGGCGCGCATTTAATAGTATTGGGTAATGAGAAGGGCGGTTCGGGTAAAACCACGACGGCTTTTCATCTTGCTATTCACCTGCTCTACCAAGGCTACAACGTTGCTACGATTGATACAGACAGCCGCCAACAGACTTTCACTCACTACGTAAAGAATCGCCGTAATTGGGCTCGTAAAAATGGTGCGCGTATACCTCACACTACGCACTACCATTTGCCAATGGCGCGTACAGACAGCCAAAAAGAGAAAGAGAAGATCGAATTCTCACTCTTTAGACAGGCTGTTGGTGAAGTTGAACGTCACGCAGACTTCTTAATTGTCGATACTCCAGGGTTTGATACGCACCTCACGCGTTTAAGTCATTCCCTTGCCGATACATTGGTCACACCCGTTAATGACAGCCTTATCGATCTCGATGTTCTTGCTGACATCGATCCGGTGACGTTGGAAATTAGGGCTGTGAAGCACTATGCGCGGCTCGTTCAACAATCACGAAAAGAACGTCTGGCTTTGGACGGTCGAACTATCGACTGGGTGATTGTACGCAATCGTATCGCTTCATTGTCATCGCGTAATATGCGCAACGTTCAATCTGCTATTGAGCGTATTTCAGGTCGTTTGGGATGTCGTATGGCGGAAGGTATCGCTGAGCGCGTAGCGTTCCGCTCGCTTTTCGCATCAGGTCTAACCGTGTTTGACCCGGCAAGTGATGAAGTATTGGCCGGCGGCTCAGTTTCACAGGTGAGTGCCCGTCAAGAATATCGCAAACTAGTCGACGCTTTAAACCTGCCTGTGCGAGAGCGCATTGAAGAGCGTCGCGCAAGGCGAGAAGAGTGGCGTGCTCGCGTGATGGAGAACGCAGCATTCGAACATGTTGCGGCGACAATCGCTTAGTAGTTTGTTGAAGCCTCACCGAATTCAAGCACGACAGCGCGACTGCCATCTGCATTGAAAACATCTAGGTCAACCTGAACAGGGTCTTGCAGCACACGGCGCGTTCGTGTGGATATAGCCAGAACTGAATTCAGCATTTCTGCAACAGTCTTGCCTTGGCTGCGTTCTGCAACATTCTTCGCAATGCGAAGTAGGGCAGACTTACGTATTGCTGCATCCTGTGAGGCAAGTTCTGATTTTGGCTTAAAACTAGCCAATGCCTTTAGGTGGTCTAAGTTTTGCATTGAGTTACTCCGATACACTTACTCATGCTGTGAATTTCTACCCCGGTAACGCCAGGCAACTAATGTTCTTCTCTTTAAGAGCTTCACACGCCTTTGAGGCCTCGCCTTCGCCGGTAAAACCGAGATAGCGAGCGCGATAGAAAGTTTGACCGTTGCGCAATACATTCTGCACGTCAGGTCGATAATCTTTTAGAATTGCTAAGTGGCTGTTGGCCTTGCTGATTAGTTTGTCAGCGCCGGTTTGGTCTTTTGCCGCGCCGACTTGAACTGTCCATATCTGTGGTAGTGATGCGACTTCAACGTCGCCTATAGCGCCAGTTGTCAGGTCATCTCCGACAGATCCTGGTGGAACCAGACCCTGTGGCACGAGCGGTGCGCTGCGTGTTGATGGCTGGTTTCTGTTGATCAGGTTGCCGAGCAAGCTAAGGGGTTGGAAACCGTTGGCCTGTTGCAGCGATTGACGTTGAGGCTGCAACGGCGCGTTAGCGTTGATCACACCAAGTGTTTTAGTTCCATCTCCGGCCAACAGGTTAATTGGTCGACTAGGTGGTCTTGGAGAAGCAATCTGTGTCAAAATCGATGCAACTTGTACATTGTCGTTTGTTTTTGGCTGCTGTTTTGCTGGAGCGACAGGCTTAGGTGCTTGCTCAACCGTTATACTTGCCAGTTGAATTGGCTCTGGAACAATAGGCGTAGTAGAACCGCCTGAGAGGTGCTTGGGACGTACTGGAGGCTTGCCATTTAGCGCAACAGCAATCGCCGGAACTGATCCGCGAGCACCAGACGGCTTAGGAATGCTGGCTTGTTTCCAATAGCTACCTTTACGTGCCTTTGGCAGGTACTTGTTGATCAGTTGGGTAACCTTGGTGTTTCTAGATGCGCTTGAGTCAAATCCGAAGCCAACTGCGATCACGTGGCGATTTCCGTAGCGGGCTGATGTAAGTAGGTTAAAGCCGGCAGCGCGAATGTAACCGGTTTTCATGCCATCTACGCCTCGAACATTGCCTAGAAGCCGGTTGTGGTTGCCATAAGTCTTGCCGCGGTAGCGGAAAGAGCGCGTTTTGAAATAACCATAATACTGAGGGAAGTGTTGAAACACTGCCATACCAAGGCGCGCTTGATCGCGAACGGTCGTCACTTGGGCACTGTTTGGTAAGCCCGACGGATTTTTGTAAGTGGTTTTTGACATGCCCAAACCGCGAGCGGTGGCTGTCATGCGTTTCGCGAAGTTTGGAACGCTGCCCGAAATATTCTCAGCAATTACCCGAGCCACGTCATTTGCAGACTTCGTGACGAGAGCCTTGATAGCATTCTCAACTGTAATTGAAGTGCCCGCTTTCAGGTAAAGCTTGGACGGCTCAGCCGAAGCTGCGTACTTTGACACCTTCAATTTGCTTGAGAGTTTCAATCGACCAGCAGCAAGTTCTTCGAAAACGACATAAAGCGTCATTACCTTGGAAACAGATGCGGGATAGCGCTTTGAATCTGCGCCGTAGGAATAAAGTGTCTTACCTGTTTTGGCGTCTACAACGATACCTGCGTACTTGCGCAAGTTCGCAGCATTAGCTTCAACTGGGAAAAGCAGTGTCGCGAATGCAAGGATGCAAGACGCAATTACCAATACCGCATAGCGGCGACACCGTGCAAAATCAGAGAGGAATTCCACCCTGTACTCCAAACAAAATCGGGCCAATACGCAGGCCCGTACTCAATACAAACGCTCATTCGTCGGCAGCAAACTCACTAACAAGTGATGTGCGACGTAACTTTTACTGGTGGCCAAAATAGTGATCGCTTCTTACGATTGAGTAAAATTGTTCGAATTTGTTTCAATAATTCGACATTTATGGCCATCAAAACGATTTAATTTGCTCCAAATATTTTTTGCTGAACAAGGTCTTAACATTCGGCATTGTTTACCTACATAATGGGGCTGGGACTCACGAGCTACGAACGACACCAAAATGACTATGAACAAATATCAAAATATCACCATGGCCTCTAAAGATGAGGATGACGGTGACAGTGGTGACGGCATTGGTATTGCAACCAAAACACGCACGAGGGCAAAACGGCCTGGGCTGTATCGTGTGATGTTGCTCAATGACGATTACACACCAATGGAATTTGTAATTGCAGTGCTTCAACAAGTGTTCAACAAGAGCCAAGATGAAGCGATGACGATTACAATGCACGTGCATAATCACGGCGTCGGGGAATGCGGAACGTTTCCGTATGAGGTTGCAGAAACAAAAGTAACGCAGGTCATGGACGCGGCCAAAAAACATCAGCACCCGTTACAGTGCGTTATGGAAAAACAGTAGGAAAAATATATGCCCTCATTTTCTCGCGGATTGGAAAAAGCACTACATAACGCCATGAATATTGCGCGCGAGCACGCGCACGAAATGGCGACGCTAGAGCATCTATTGCTGGCATTGACGGATGACGAAGACGCCATCTCTGTTCTTGATGCTTGCGAAGTTGACCGCGAAGCGCTTCGGCGTGACCTCGAAGACTTTATTGAAGAAGAACTGTCCAGCCTTGTTGTTGCTGAAGAAGTTGATTCAACCCCCACAGCTGCATTTCAACGCGTCATTCAGCGCGCTGTAATTCATGTGCAGTCCTCTGGGCGTGATGAAGTGACAGGCGCAAATGTGTTGGTGGCGATATTCGCTGAGCGTGAAAGTCACGCAGCTTACTTCCTTGAGCAACAGGATATGACCAGACTTGATGCCGTGAACTATATTTCACATGGCATTTCTAAGTCCGGTGTTACAGAGACACGCCCGATACGTGGTGCAGAAGACGAGCAAGAAGAGCAGGCCGCTAAGTCTAAGTCGCCGCTTGAGGAGTTCTGTGTTGATTTGAACGCAAAGGCCAAAGAAGGCAAAATTGATGTCCTCATCGGTCGCGCGGACGAGTTAAACCGTACAATTCAAGTCTTGTGCCGTCGTTCAAAGAACAATCCTTTGTATGTGGGTGATCCTGGTGTTGGTAAAACAGCCATCGCTGAAGGGCTAGCTAAACGCATCGTTGACGGCGAAGTACCCGAAGTTCTCAAGAATACAGTGATTTATTCTTTGGATATGGGGTCTTTGTTGGCAGGCACGCGTTATCGAGGTGACTTTGAAGAACGTCTGAAAGCTGTCGTGAAGGAACTTGAAAGTCTTGAAGACAGCGTATTGTTCATCGACGAGATTCACACGGTAATTGGTGCGGGTGCAACTTCAGGCGGCGCGCTTGATGCTTCTAACTTGCTTAAACCTGCTTTAGCGTCTGGCGATATCAGCTGCATTGGATCCACAACCTATAAAGAGTATCGTCAGTTCTTTGAAAAAGACCGCGCTTTAGTACGCCGTTTCCAAAAGATCGACGTTGCTGAACCTAGCGTCTCTGATGCGATCGATATTATGAAGGGCTTGCGTCCTTACTTTGAGAAACACCACGACGTAGAATATACTAACGAGGCGTTGAAATCAGCGGTGGAACTTTCTGCTCGTTATATCAACGATCGCAAATTGCCGGACAAGGCAATCGATGTGGTAGATGAATCTGGTGCGGCGCAGCGTATGTTGGAAGAAGACAAACGCAAGAAGATCATCGACGTTGAAGAGATCGAAGCGACGATCGCAACAATGGCCCGCATTCCGCCCAAGTCAGTTTCCAAGTCCGATTCTGAGCTGCTTTCAAGCCTTGAAAGTAATCTTAAGCGGGTTGTATTCGGCCAAGACAAAGCCGTTGATGCATTGTCAGCCGCCATCAAACTGGCGAGAGCAGGTTTGCGTGAGCCAGAGAAACCAATTGGTTCTTACCTCTTCACCGGACCAACTGGTGTCGGTAAAACTGAAATGGCTAAGCAGCTAGCGGATACGCTGGGTGTTGAGATGCTTCGCTTCGATATGTCGGAGTACATGGAGCGACATACGGTGTCTCGTTTGATCGGTGCGCCTCCAGGATATGTTGGTTTTGATCAAGGTGGTTTGTTAACAGATGGAGTCGACCAGAACCCGCACTGCGTTGTTTTGCTTGATGAAATTGAAAAAGCGCACCCAGACTTGTTCAACATATTGTTGCAGGTGATGGATCACGGAAAGCTGACAGATCATACTGGCAAAGAAGTAATGTTCAGAAATGTAATTCTGATCATGACCTCGAATGCTGGTGCTGCAGATATGGCACGCGCGCCAGTAGGCTTCACGAATGAACGCCGCACTGGTGATGATGAAGAGGCATTGAAAACGCTCTTTACGCCAGAGTTCCGCAATCGCTTGGATGCAACAATCTCGTTTGCGCCGCTGCCTGCGACTGTTGTTTCTCGAGTTGTTGAGAAGTTTGTTATTCAGCTGGAAGCTCAATTGGGCGAGCGCGGTGTGACCATCGAACTTACACCAGCGGCGAACAAGTGGATTTCCGAACGTGGTTATGACGAGGCTATGGGCGCACGTCCGCTGTCTCGTGTGATCCAAGAATACATCAAGAAGCCTTTGGCTGATGAAGTGTTGTTCGGGAAGCTGCAAAACGGCGGAACAGTAAAAGTCGATGTGAAACGTGGATCGGATGAGCTTGTTCTCAAGTTTGTGCCACCTTCACCGGCGCGCCCAAAGGCGATTACGGGTCCGGCAAAACGCAAGGCACTACCCAAGAAGCCGCGAAAGAAAGCAGCTTCGAGTACTTCAAGGGTGCCTTCGACGCCGAAGAAACCCAAAAAGAGCCCTGAAAAGAGCTAAGTGTTATGAAGAGGCCGGTGCAAACCGGCCTTTTTATATGGCGGCTGCAATAAGAACGGCGGTTGCAGCCAGCTCTTCGTTCGTTGCGGTATTGGTGACGTGTTTGCCGCGTTTCTGCCCCGCATAGCAGGGGATCAAGTGGAAGTGCAGGTGGTATACTGTTTGGCCCGCGACTTCTTCGCTTGATTGACGTAACAACAATCCATCAGCGCTCATGGATTTCTTAACACCCACTGCGATTTTTTGAACGCGTTTCATTGTTTCAGCAAGATCTTCTGGCGCAACATCGATTAAGTTACGTGCTCCCTTTTTGGGAATCACTAAAACATGACCTTTGCTTTCAGGCATGATGTCCATAATTGAGATGCAAACATCGTCTTCATAGACTTTGTGACTTGGTATGTCGCCAGCGATGATCTTGGTGAAAATGTTGGCGGGATCATAGATTGCGGTCATGTTGGCCTCGATGTTGCTCAAAAACTAAGGACAGGGGTGCAGCTGTTTGCAGGATTTGTCAATTAGAGTAGCTAGTCAGTGTTTTTCTTAAATGGGGTGTATTGGCTCATCTCGAGCTGATCCAGAGCTACATGCTCTCGTTCATTCTCTAAATAGTCTTTGATCGCGTCTCTAAACGCTGGATGTGCAATATAATGGGCGGAATAAGTTGTGACTGGTTCATAGCCGCGGGCCAGCTTGTGTCCGCCTTGAGCGCCGGCTTCCACGCGTTTTAACTTGTGTGCGATGGCATAGTCGATTGCCTGATAGTAGCATAGTTCGAAGTGCAGGAATGGAACATGAGTGTTGCAGCCCCAATACCTGCCATAGAGTGTATCTTCGCCGATGAAATTGAGAGCGCCAGCAATTGCCTGATCACCATCCATCGTAAACACCAATAATATCTTGTTGGCCATGGTCTCGCCAATGATCGAGAAGAAGTTGCGCGTCAAGTATGGCGAACCCCACTTGCGATTGCCTGTATCTTGGTAGAATTCGAAGAAGAGGTCCCAATCGGCCTCAGTAATGTCGCTGCCAGATTTCCAAACAACTTTTAAGCCATCTTGAAGTGCTCCCGCGCGCTCCTTTCGGATAGCCTTGCGCTTTCGAGATGTTAGGTCTGCAAGAAAATCGCCAAAAGCTGAATACTCTTTGTTCGTCCAATGGAACTGCTGGTCATTGCGTTCAAGCCATTGGTTGGCGTCAAACATTTCCATTTCTGGAGCAGATAAGAACGTTGCGTGTGCAGAAGAACACCCTAGTTGAACAGTCGCAGACATTGCTGCGTTGATTAGCGCGCTTTTTATGCCATCAGGTGCATCTGTTCGAATTAGTAGTTTTGGTGCCGAAGCGGGCGTAAATGGAATGCAGATTTGAAGTTTGGGGTAATAGTTGCCGCCAGCGCGGGCGTAAGCATCGGCCCAAGCGTGATCAAAGACGTACTCACCCTGAGAATGAGACTTGATGTATGCAGGCATAATGCCGTGTAGATCATCGTTTTCGTCAAAAACGCCAATATGTTGAGGGTGCCAACCTGTTACTGCCGAAGCGCTGCCTGACTGCTCCAACGCATCTATAAAAGCGAATTGGGCAAATGGGTTTTTGCTGCCTGCGCAGGCGTTCCAACTGGCTTCACCAATTTCTGATGCGGAGGAAAAGGTTTTTGCCGTAAAGGTGCGTTCAAGTTCAACCAACTGATTGACCTAACAATTGTGCGGCTTCACCTTCAAACACGATTTGGTCTGCGTGCATGGCTGCTCGATCCATTTCAGATGCGGTGTCGACGGTCCAAGTCATGGTTTTATAGCCTAAAGCACGAAACAGGCGAACCATTGGCAGCTCAAGGTCGCTTATGTTGCAAGAAACAAAATCGAATTTTGTCCAAGGATAGTGGAGGAGGTGTCGAAGGATGAAACCTTTGAGTGCATTTACATTTTTGGCTCTCTCTTTTTCCAGCACAATACCAATAGGCCATTTGCAATTCGCCGCGCGTAGCTCACTTAGAATTCTTGGGTCAAAGCTTTTAAATGCGAGTTTGCCTTTGTAATCTTTAGCAGCGTCGTTTGCGGCGTGTGCCAACTCTGAATTGTTTTCGCCTTGCGACTTGAGCTCAACAACTACCGGCGTATTATCGCCAATCATTTCAAGGAAATCACTGAAGCGCATGATCGTGCTGTCGGCCGAATTCAGCGGTATTCGGCTGATTTGATCACCACTAATGTCATTTAATGCACCAGATTGCGCCGTCATGCGATCTAGCGTGTAATCATGAAAGACCACAGCAACATTATCTCCCGATAGCTGAAGATCGCACTCGACAGCAAATCCAGCACGAACAGCAGCGTCAAATGCCTCAACGCTGTTTTCGGGCTGATTGTTTTCCAGATCGTGCAATCCACGGTGGGCGATTGGTTGGGCGAACACGGCGCCAAGAATGCTCATTAGGCTTTAACTTCTACAATCGCTTCAATTTCGACAACAGCGCCCAGAGGTAGAGAGGGTACACCAACCGCTGCTCTTGCGTGTTTGCCAACATCGCCGAACACTTCACCGATTAGATTTGAAGCGCCGTTTGCGACAAGGTGATGTTCGATAAAGCCTTCTGTGCAAGCGACGAAGACGCCGAGTTTTATGAATTGTGTGACGTCACTTAACTCAATGCCATAGGCTTTGATTTGACCCATAATGTTTAGTGCACAAATTTGCGCTGCCGCTTGAGCTGTCTCAACATCTGTGTCGTTGCTCAACTGGCCTTTGCGTAATCCCTCAGCGTCCATAGGGAGCTGCCCAGAAATGTGCAGCAGGTTGCCTGTGCGTTGCACAGGGATGTAGCTTGCCAATGGCGCTACAGGGGCAGGGAGCTCAAAGCCCATTTCTTTCAGTTTTGCTTCAGGTGACATGGAAACCCCTAAGTTCGTTTGTTCTTTTGCGAATCTTTACCGCTTTTCTCTTCATCTTTTTTGACGCTCATTAGTTTTCCACGCAAGACCGCTTTTTTGCCAAATCGATCGCGAACCTTGTCCATCGCCCGCTCAGCGGCTGCTTTGCGGGCTACAGTTGGGTCGATCAAATCTACGGGATCGTTCGTGGGCGCTTTGCCAAGACCTGAAACACCGATGCCAATCAGCCTAAAGCTGGTCATTCCAACTTCTTTTTCAAGCATAGACTGCCCCGTTTCGTAGATCGTATGTGCGAGCTGTGTCGGTGTTAAGAGCTGTCTTCGACGTGTTCGTGTCGCAAAACCAGCAGTCTTGAGCTTTAGAGTGATCGTGTCTCCGGCCAAGTCCTTCTTTTTCATTCGTGCGGAGACTTCTTCTGACAGGCGTAAAAGTAGTTTAGAAAGCTCGTCAAAGTCATTGATATCACTAAAGAAGGTGGTTTCATTTGACACTGATTTCACGCCACGGGATTTGCGTACCGAACGTTTGTCTTCACCGCGAGCTAGATAGAACAGGCGTGCGCCCATTTCTCCATACCTGCCGGCAAGTTCTTTAAGATCCATGTCCTGTAGTTGGCCAATAGTGGTTATGCCGTCGCGCTCCAATCGCTCACCGAATTTAGCGCCAATTCCGTAAATAATCGTCGCTGGCTTGTCTGCGAGAAACTTCATAGTTTCTTCTTTGCCGATTAGCGCCATGCCACGTGGTTTATCAAGGTCAGAGGCGATCTTTGCCAAGAATTTGTTGTGGGATAAGCCCACGGAAATCGTAACACCAACGTTCTTCTCAACGTCCCGTGCCAGTTTGGCAAGGCTTTGGGCAGGGCTGGCGTGATGTAACTTACGCGTCCCTGACATATCCAGAAATGCCTCATCGATACTGAGAGGTTCTACTGAAGGTGTAAGCTTGTCGAATTCATCGCGGATGAGTTTGCTAGCTTTCACATATTCGGCCATTCGAGGACGGACGAATACGCCGTTGGGGCAGAGCCGTTTGGCTTGGAAAGAGGGCATGGCAGATCGCACACCACTCATACGAGCGATGTAGCAGCAAGTGGAAACTACACCGCGTTTACTGCCGCCGATAATGACTGGTTTGTCCCTCAGTTCTGGATTGTCTCGTTTTTCAACGGATGCATAAAATGAGTCGCAATCAACATGCGCGATTTCGAGTTGGTCAATTTCATCATGCGTGATTGTGCGACGGGACAAGCAGTTTGGACAGCGAGAAAAGCTCTTCTGCGCCGACTGATGTCCACACTCTTTGCACAATGACGGCATTTGGGTTCCTAACCGCCGGGGTTTAGTTTGTAATAAGCACGCATAAATTGCTCCGTGCTGATGGAATTGTTGGCCGACATGGCCAGCATTGCTGGTTCGTTATGCGCAAAGAACTCGAACATGCCAAGAATCAGCGATTGATCCAGTTCGCCTCGAAGGTCGTCTGGCGAAGCGCCAGTCTCGCCCAGGAACTGAGCCAAAAGGTCCGGTTCGCTTGCCAAATGGCTCAGGCATGCGTTGGCAATCTCGGTGACAAAGCTGTCGGCGATAAGGTTCATCAAATCAGGTCCCATTACGTCTTTCGTAAGATTTCAATGTTAATTCAATTGCTAGAGAATTTCGACAAGTCATATGAGAAATTGGTCCAAAATTTATGTCAAAGACAGTCATGATCGTGGAAGATAATGAGCTCAACATGAAGCTCTTCAATGATCTATTGGAATCACGTGGCTATCGCACGATTCAAACACAAAATGGTCTAGATGCCTTGGATATTGCCAAAGAGCACCATCCCGATCTGATCCTTATGGATATTCAGCTTCCAGAAGTGTCCGGTTTGGTTGTCACCAAATGGATTAAAGAGAACGAAGAACTCGCTAACATCCCGATCATCGCGGTTACGGCCTTTGCGATGAAGGGTGATGAGGAACGTATTCTTGAGGGAGGCTGCGAAGGGTACATTTCGAAGCCCATCTCACTGCCGCATTTTTTAGAAACGATCGAAAAGTTTATTGGACCAGGAAAGTAGTCTGGCCAGGAGTAAAGAGTAGTCATGACCGCACGAGTATTAGTAGTCGATGATATCCCAACCAATGTAAAATTGTTGGCCGCACGGCTAACAGCTGAGTATTTCGACGTTGTTGAAGCCAACAGCGGTGCGCAGGCAATTGAGCTTTGTCAAAAAGGCGACATTGATTTAATTCTTCTAGACGTGATGATGCCAGAGATGGATGGGTTTGAAGCGTGTGAGCGCCTCAAAGCTGATCCGAAAACTCAACACATCCCAATCGTAATGGTAACAGCGCTTGATCAGCCCTCGGACAAGGTTCGTGGGCTTGAAGCAGGGGCTGATGATTTTTTGACGAAGCCTGTAGATGACATTCAGCTTATGGCGCGGGTCAAAAGCCTCGCTCGTCTGAAAAGCCTAACGGATGAATTGCACTCACGTGCATTGACCGGGCAAGCAATTGCGATTGAAGATGTGATCGATATGACTTCGGGTATCAACACAGACGGTGGTCGTTTGCTGCTGATTGATACAGATGCGCACAATGCTAAGCGTTTGACTGAAAACCTTTCTCGCGCTCACTCGGTGCAACATCTTTCAACACCTGAAGACGCTGCTTTTTATCTAGCAGACGGTGACTATGAAGTTGTTGTGGTCAGCATGGCCATGGAAGGCATCGACCCGCTGCGTGTTTGTTCACAAATTAGAACACTTGAGAAATCGCGCAATCTGCCGATTATCTTGGTTGCAGATGAGCCGGATAAGCCTAAAGTTGTTCGGGGACTGGAACTCGGCGTCAACGATTTCATTCTACGACCAGTTGAGCGGAACGAATTGATGGCGCGAGTGCGCACACAGGTTCGTCGCTATCGCTATTCTTCTGAATTGCGCAAAAACCTATCTAGCACCGTGGCTATGGCCGTGATTGATGGCCTGACCGGACTGTACAACAGGCGCTATTTTGATCGCCACATGTCAGTTCAATTGGACAAGGCCCGTGAGGGCGAAAAGAGCTTGGCATTGCTGATGCTCGACATTGATTTCTTTAAGTCAGTCAATGATACACACGGGCATGGTGCTGGGGATGAAGTGCTAAAAGAGTTTGCTGAACGCTTGCAGGCAAACGTTCGCGGTATTGACCTCGCATGCCGTTATGGCGGCGAAGAGTTTGTCGTTCTTATGCCAAATACCGATCTTCATCACGCTAAGACCGTTGCTGAACGTATCCGTCACTCAGTGGCTCAAGAACCATTCGAAACAGGCACAACACAGCCTCTGAACATCACGGTTAGCGTTGGCATCTCGATCAATGAACTTGAAACCGATACGCCAGATGAAATGCTAAAACGGGCTGACATCGCGCTTTACCGTGCGAAGAGAGAAGGGCGAAACTGCATCGTCTATGATGCGGCCTAGTCTTTCCTAATATCAGGAAATTGAAATATGTCGCGTGAGTGACCGTCTGGAAACGGTTCTCGCGCGATTTTTTTTGCGCCAAGCGATAGGGTGAGAGCCCGAGCTGCTTTATTCTCGTCATTCATATGTGTTTGCACGATTTCCCACCCTAATTGTTCGTAGCCAAACTGAATGGTCGCGCGAGATGCCTCTTTCGCGAAGCCTTGCTTGCGAGCGGATGGTAATATCCACCAGGTTAGTTCTGGCCGTGGCCAGCCTTGCGGGGCTACCAAACCGCATCCACCAATGACTTCGTTTGAGTCCTTGTGGACCACAGTCCACATTCCGTAGCCGCGCAGTGCCCAATGGCCTAAGTTCTTGGCCAGCGCATTCCATGTGCCGAGCTCGCTCAGTGGTCCCCCGTAGAAATGGGGCGCATCTTTGTCTGAGTAGAATTCCAAATAGGCCGAAATGTCGGTTTCCCTTGGAAGGCGTAAAACCAGTCGTTCAGTTTCAAGTGTCGGTGCGCTTTGCAGGTCGAACATATTCGGCTTTCATCAGGTGATTTGGAGGAGTTGGAAGCTGAGGAATCGCGGTGACCAACGATAAGTCGATAAAGCTTTAGCTATCAAGGTTACCGCTTAAGTTTAAGCGTTAGTGTTAATTGGCCCCGTTAAGGTTAAGCCTTTAACATGTCTATCTAAATTGGGCTCGAAACTGTGGGAAACGCTTGGAAACTGGGGAATGTGAGTATAGGTGTTTGATCAAGCGGCTCGCTAAGAGCCCTTTTTGATCCTACGGAATACTCTCAGGTCCGCCGCAACTTCCTGGGTCCGTAGGTCGGGTTAGTTCAACCTGGTTTTAGAGTGGCCTCTTCTGATCAGGTTGAACTACCCACTAAAAAACCCCGCTTTTCAGCGGGGTTTGTTTTTTCTACCATCAATGTCTCGTAAAAGAGCTTACTTGATTTTAGATTCTTTGAATTCTACGTGCTTACGAACAACTGGGTCATACTTTTTCAGTGTGAGCTTCTCTGTCATTGTACGTGAATTTTTCTTGGCAACATAAAAGAAACCAGTGTCAGCTGTTGAAACCAGCTTGATCTTAACGGTGTTTGACTTGGCCATGCCTGCAATCCCAAATAAAAGGCCACGCGAGGTGCCGCGCGGCTCAAAATCTCTACATTCGGGCGCAAACTATGCATTTGGAGCAAAAAGTCAAGCGCCCGATTGATGTTTTTCTGTTTTCTAAAGCCTACTGCATATCCGTGCTAGCGCTGAAGTTCGGATCAAAGCCGTGCAGATAATTTGCCCACTGTAGTCCTACGACCATTCCTTTGATTGGGCGAAGCAAAAGCAGCGATAAAATTATGGCGCTCGGTATAGACCAAAGTAGGTGAACATAGGGTTCGATCTGGTAACTAGTCTCCAAGTGGAAGATCAACCCCACAATCACATGCCCAACGATTGCCATAGTGATGTATGGGGGCGCATCGTCGGCGCGATGGTGGTGAAATGCTTCATCACAGGCAGAACACTTGTCCACGGTCTTTAAATAGCCTTGGAACAAATGTCCTTTGCCGCAATTTGGGCATTTGCCCAGCAAGCTCTTTTTCATTGCTTCCTTCGCGCTACGCTCGGGTTTAGCAATTGTTGGTGTATCCATTGTCACAGAAATCCCTATCTTCCGTTTCGACGCCGTCCACTGCCAAACTTTTTGTTCTTGGCTGAAGTGTGCGAACGTCGGCTCCCCGGTGGTTTGATCCGCGGCCCTTCGGACAACATTTCAAACCGCAAGGAACCAGCTAATGGTGCTGCTTCCACAAGGCGGACTTCAACCTGATCACCGATTCTGAAACGCTCTCCGCTGCGTTGCCCAATCAATGCTTGTTGACCTTCGTCGTGTACGAAATAGTCCGATCCAAGTGTTGCTGCCGGTATAAAACCATCTGCGCCCGATTTATCCAATCGGACAAATAGTCCCCCCCCAATCACACCGGCAATACGCCCTGTAAAACTGGCGCCAACTTGGTCGGCAAGGAAGTAGGCAAGAAGGCGATCGGTCGTTTCGCGTTCCGCAGACATCGCACGCCGTTCGGTCATAGAGATTTGCTGACCGATGGCTGGAAGCTGTTTGTCTGTTGCAACCGGCAAGCCATCATCACCTAGACCAATCGCCCGGATTAGCGCACGGTGGACGATGAGATCGGCGTAACGGCGGATAGGTGAAGTGAAGTGGGCATAGCGGCGAAGATTAAGGCCAAAGTGGCCTAGGTTTTCATTCGAATACTCTGCTTGGGCCTGAGAGCGCAGGACCATCTCGCTCACGAGGTGAGGATTGTCGCTGTGTTCTGCCTTTTTCAGGATCTGATTAAACTGCTCTGGACGCACCGTGTCGCTGAGATTGAACTTAATCTCGAGGCTGGCCAGCGTTTCTTGCAATCCTATCAGCTTTTGCTGTGACGGTGCATCGTGCACACGATAGAGAAGGGGCACTTTGTGCTGCTCGAGTGTTTCCGCTGCGCAGACGTTGGATTGGATCATCATCTCTTCGATGAGTCTGTGTGCTGTAAGACGCTCAGGAACGTGAACGTCTTGAACCAAACCGTTCTCATTCAAGATGAGGCGACGTTCTGGCAAATCTAACGCCAACGGCCCGCGACGTTTCTGGGCTGCTTCGAGTGCTTCGAATGCGGCGAACAACGGCTTGAGAATTGGTTCAAGCAGCGGTTGTGTTTTGTCGTCAGGGTGTCCGTCGATTGCAGTTTGTGCTTGTTGGTAGCTTAGTTTGGCAGCCGAACGAATAAGAGCGCGATGGAAAGTATGGCTCTTTTTGTTGCCGTCGGCGTCAAACACCATGCGCAAACCCATTGCCGCGCGATTTTCCAACTCAATCAATGAACATAGGTTGTTCGAAATTCGCTCAGGGAGCATTGGAACAACGCGATCCGGGAAGTACACGGAGTTTCCGCGCACAAGCGCTTCATTGTCCATTTCTGAGCCAGGACGTACGTAATAAGACACATCCGCGATGGCAACGTAGACGACAAAACCGCCTTCATTGTTAGAATCTTCGTCATACTGCGCATAAACAGCATCGTCGTGATCTTTTGCGGTTGCCGGATCAATTGTGACGAATGGCAGTTCGCGCCAATCTTCACGGCCCTTGAGATCCGCTGGTTTAGCAGCTTCTGATTCTGCAATCACAGAATTAGGAAAGCGGTGCGGGATTTCAAGGTTGTGCAAAGCAATCAAGCTTACGGCTTTTTCGCTCAACGGATTGCCGATGACATTGATCACCCGCGCTTTCGGCACCATTTGGCGACCAGCTACGGACTGTTCAACTTCAACCAAATCGCCGTCTTTTGCGCCGCCAAGGTCGTTGTCGAAGATTTTCATCTCACGGCCCTTGCGTTCCACAGGAACTAAGCGTGCGCCACGATCAACCATACGCACAACGCCAATAAGCGATTTGCGTGGTTGATCCAGCACTTTCATTGGCTTAGCGCGATAGGCTGGGCCATCTGGGTCTTCGTTTTGGGTAAGACGAGCAAGAATGCGGTCTCCAGGACCGGGCACAACCTTGGCGTCTTTTTCCGCAAGGATCAGCACTGTTGGTCGATCACCATCGTCCTCATCCCACTTGTCAGGATGCCCGATCATATATTCAGGATCAGCATCACGTGGAATTTCGATGACGGTTACAGACGGCAGAATTGCTGTGCGGCGGTAAGTCTTACGCGTGCGGTTGATGACACCGTCATCTTCCATCTCTTTGAGTAGAGCTTTTAGAATAATCCGATCATCACCACGAATACCAAATGCCTTCGCGATATCGCGCTTGCTGGCATTGTTTGGGTTTAGATCAAGATATTCCACGACCTGATCCCGTGATGGAATTGCTCCATCACGGTTTTGCTTAGATCGAGTTTGGTGGCTACGTCGTTGGTCGGGAGCTTTTGCGATGCGACCCTTATTATCATTGCGGGCCATTAGGTCCCCTTAAGTTTCTTTTGCGGCCGCCTTTTTGGCTGCCGGTTTTTTGGCTGCTGCTTTTTTCTTTGCCGGGGTCTTCTTTTTGGCTGGGGCTTTTTTCTTGGCAGGAGCCTTACGTTTCTTCGCAGGACCTTTCGCGGCTTTTGCAGCAATCAGTTCTAGCGCTTGTTCTAGGTCCACACTTTGTGGATCTGTATCTTTTGGCAATGTGGCGTTGATTTTGCCGTGATTGACATACGGGCCATATCGACCGTCTTTCACAGTAATTGCACCACCATCTGGGTGATCGCCGAGTTCTTTGAGCGTTGCAGCTGCGCCACGACGTCCGCCACCGGCTGCTTTTTCAGCCAGTACGGTAACAGCGCGGTTCAAGCCAACTGTGAACACTTCTTCTATGTCCGGCAGGTTCGCGTATTTGCCGCTGTGCAGCACGAACGGTCCATAGCGACCAAGACCCGCTGTAATCATCTCACCATCTTCAGGGTGAGGGCCCACATCACGTGGTAGCGAGATCAGCTGGACAGCCTTCTCTAGATCGATGCTGTCTGGTGCCCAACCTTTTGGAAGGCCAGAGCGTTTCTTTTCGCCTTCAACGACCATTTCAAGGTAGGGGCCAAAGCGACCAGATTTCATTTCAATGTCGACGCCAAACTCAGGGTGCTGACCAATAACGCCAACGCCTGCAGCTTCCGCGGCTTTACCTGTAGCGCTCTCAGCCAATTGGCGCGTGTGATTACACTCTGGGTAGTTTTCACATCCAATGAATGCACCAAACTTACCGAGTTTGAGTGACAATCGACCGGTTTCGCAATCAGGACATTTGCGCGGATCAGAGCCATCTTCTTTTTCTGGGAAGATGTGAGAACCTAGTAGCGCGTTTAGTGCATCAAGCACTTCCGTGACACGAAGGTCTTTAATTTCAACGACTTGCGCGTGGAAGTCGCGCCAGAAGTCTTGCAGCACCACTTTGTAGTCAATTTCGCCAGCAGAAATGCCGTCCAATTGTTCTTCAAGGTTCGCGGTGAAGCTGTACTCAACGTAGCGTTCAAAGAAGCTTTCAAGGAAAGCTGTGACTAAGCGTCCGCGATCTTCTGGGATCAATGTGCGTTTTTCCAAGCGCATGTAATCGCGATCGCGAAGCACACCCAAAGTCGCCGCATAAGTAGAAGGACGGCCAATGCCGAGTTCTTCCATCTTTTTGATCAAACTAGCTTCAGTAAAGCGAGCAGGAGGAAGAGTGTGGTGTTGTTCGGCAAGGCAGTCAATAAGAGTAGGGCGATCACCACTATCCAGTGACGGCAATTCTTTTGAGTTCTCGTCGTCTTTATCAAGTGTGCTTGCGCCATAAAGCGACATGAAACCAGGGAATGTTATCACTGAGCCGACCGCGCGTAATTCGATTTGACGCTCGTTCTCAACTTTAAGCGAAGCAGTAGTACGTGCAATCTCAGCCGAGCGCATTTGGCTCGCCATCGTGCGCTTCCAGATCAAATCATATAGCTTCTTTTGATCAGGATCTGAATTTTGCAGCAAGGCTGGCGTTCGTGACAAATCAGTCGGACGAATAGCTTCGTGTGCCTCTTGGGCGTTTTTAGCTTTAGATTGATAAATACGTGCTTTTTCTGGCAAATAGTTGTCACCAAAGTCTTTGGCAATTTGCGAGCGCGTCGCGTTGATGGCCTCAGGCGCCATTTGCACACCGTCGGTACGCATGTAGGTGATTGAGCCATCTTCGTACAAACGCTGGGCGATTTGCATGGTGCGAGAAGGAGAAAGACCTAGTCGGCTAGAAGCATCTTGTTGCAGCGTTGACGTTGTAAATGGCGCATATGGGTTACGCTTGGTTGGCTTCTTTTCGACAGAATCAACAACAACAGCGCTTGATTTGATTGCAGCTTGTATTGCTTCAGCGTCTTTTTGGTTGGTGATGTCGAGCTTATCGACCTTGCTTCCATCCAGTGAATAAAGACGAGCATCAAACTTGGTGCCATCTTTCTCAAGGTTAGAAGTCACACTCCAGTATTCTTGTGGCTTGAACTTCTCAATTTCTGTTTCGCGCTCACAAACAAGACGTAGTGCTACAGATTGCACACGACCAGCTGAACGTGATCCTGGCAACTTGCGCCATAGAACAGGTGAAAGGGTGAAGCCCACCAAATAGTCCAATGCGCGGCGCGCCAAATAGGCATCGACCAAAGGCACATCCAACTCGCGCGGGCTAGCCATGGCATCTAGGACTGATTTTTTAGTAATCGCATTAAAAACAACACGTTGAACGGGTTTGTCTTTAAGTGCTTTCTTTTGTTTTAGGACTTCTAGCACGTGCCAAGAAATGGCTTCGCCTTCGCGATCCGGATCGGTCGCGAGAATGAGTTCGTCAGCTTCTTTGACGGCACGAGTAATCTCTGTGAGACGTTTTTTGGAAGCTGAATCGACTTCCCATTTCATCTCAAAATCTTGTTCAGGATCGACCGAACCATCCTTGGAAGGAAGGTCGCGCACGTGTCCAAATGATGCGTATACTTCGAAATCTTTTCCGAGATACTTATTGATTGTCTTAGCTTTTGCTGGGCTTTCGACAATAACAACTTTCATTGCGCAACATCCTTAGTTTTGTGCGGTAATTCGGCGGCAACATGGTCTTGTTCGCTGTTCGATGTCAATCGTTCAACATAAAGCGCCGTCGACGTCACCTAGTGGAGAATGAAGGCAAGTTCAAGTCCTTCTATTCATGCAAGGACAAAATCACTCACTAAGTTTCAAGTTTACCAGCTGCCCAGATGAACGCTCAATCCGTCCTGCTATCTCCAAGTCAAGCAACACCATTTGTACGGCCTGAGCAGGTAAATTAGTTGCTCTAATAAGATCGTCGATCGACACAGGAGTATGACTGAGTGATGAGAGCACCACAGAACTGGCGTTCAATGTGTCTGCTTCCGGTAAGTTGTAATCGTATTCAGGCTCGTCAGGTTCAAACAATCCAAAACTAGGCGTGGAGAATGTCTGAAGTTGCTCAAGGATGTCCTCGACATTCCGCACTAGTGTGGCGCCGTCGCGTATGAGTTTGTTGCCACCCGCAGCGCGTGGGTCTAACGGGAAGCCGGGGATTGCCATAACATCTCGGCCTTGTTCATTGGCCATTCGTGCGGTGATGAGTGAGCCGGATCGAATGGCAGCTTCAATAACTATGACGCCAAGGGAAATGCCAGAAACAATCCGATTGCGGCGAGGGAAGTCTCGTGCGATGGGGCGAACACTGAGCGGTTTTTCCGAAATTAGCATGCCGCCATTATCAACAATGGAATGAGCGAGGTCCAAGTTTTGCTCTGGGTAAATGTGATCAACGCCGCCTGCGAACACCGCAATTGTGCCTGTGGTTTTGCTCGCTATGTGCGCAGAACTGTCAATGCCGCGTGCTAGTCCTGACACGATTGTGTATTGGTTTTGTCCCAGTTCTGTCGCGATTTGTCTCGTAAGTGCCATTCCGGCGGCCGATGCGTTTCGCGCACCAACAATGCCAATGCTTTGCTCCGATTGAAGCGTTGGATTGCCCAACACAGAGATAATCGGAGGGGCGTCTGAAATGTGTTTGAGATGAACGGGGTAGTTTTGTTCACCGTTGGCGATCAACTCGCCACCCAACTTTTGCAGTTGTTCAATCTCTTTGGCGGCACGATCAGCTGGACAGATTTTGATAGGTTTTGAAGCACCGCCTCGTGCGGCGAGGTCAGGTAGCGCATGTAAAGCATCACTTACTGAGCCAAATCTACGTTTAAGGCGATAAAAAGTGGCTGGCCCAACATTCTGGGACCGGATTAGCCGCAGCCAATCCAGTTTTTCATTATCGGTGAGTTCTATGTGAGATGCAGATAAGTCCGCTGGTTGCTTCATCAGCTACCAGATGGAGACTTCTTTGCACCTATTTTCGTTTCAGTTCCGTCCATAAGGCGTAAAATATTCTCTTTGTGTCGATAGTATACGAAAACAGCGAGCACAGCACATGCGATGCTCAGGTTGGTTCCAGACCAAATCCACGCAAATAGTGGGGAAACAGCCGCAGCGGAAAGTGCTGCAAGGGAAGAGTATTTGCGGGCAAAAGCAACAATTGCCCAAGTAGCGCAGACGAGTAAGCCTACGAGGATGTTTAATGCGAGCATAGTGCCAATGAAGGTCGCAAAACCTTTGCCGCCTTTAAAGTTGAGCCATATAGGCCAGCAATGGCCTGCGAAAGCGGCGACACCTGCAAAAATGGCGGCGTTTTCGCCAGCGAAGTAGCGAGCGATCAAAACTGCAATGCCGCCTTTACCTGCATCTAGAATGAGCGTTGCGAAGGCAAGGTCTTTACGGCCTGTGCGCAAAACATTGGTCGCACCAATGTTGCCTGAGCCGATTTCACGAATATCGCCAAGCCCAGCCAATTTTGTAATAACAAGGCCGAATGGCACAGAGCCCAATAGATAGCCGCCGACAGCCGCGATGAGTAAAGGTAGATATTCCATTATGCGTCTGCCATTTCGTAAATTTTATTGCCGTCTACAAATGTAGAGACGACCTTACCACTAAAGCGCGCGCCTTCAAATGCTGTGTTGTGCGAGCGTGATTTCAATTGGTCGTCTGCCACTACCCAAGGGTAATCCAAGTCGAGCTCTATAAAGTCCGCTGGAGCACCTTTTTGAATGCGCCCAGCATCAATGCCGATGAGGTCTGCTGGCGCGCTGGTCATGGCACGCAGGAGCGTTAGCAAGTCAATCTGACCTTCATGCACCAAGCGTAGAGCTGCGCTGAGCATTGTCTCTAGTCCAACAGCGCCATCAACGGCCTCTGGGAATGGGCGGCGTTTACCCTCAATATCCTGTGGGTCGTGACCGGAGTGGATGATCGAGATCGTTCCATCAACCAGTGCGGTGATCATAGCTTGGCGTTCGTCTTCGCTGCGCAACGGTGGCGACAGTTTGAAGTAAGTGCGGTAATCGCCAATGTCGTTCTCATTCAAGCAAAGATTGTTGATCGAGATACCTGCCGAGATGAGATCAGACTGCTTTTTTGCCCGTGCAATGATCTGCGCGGACTTGGCGCATGAAATCTGCGCTGCGTGATATCTGACGCCCGTTGCTTCAGCCAATTGAACGTCGCGGTCTAGCGGGATTGTTTCTGCGACATGCGGGATGCCTTTAAGGCCTAGGCCCGTTGCCAAAAGGCCAGCATTCATAACACCGCTACCTGATAGATCGTAATCATCAACGTGATGAATTACTGGCATGTCGAAATTTTGCGCGTAGGTGAAAGCCAATTTGAGCAAGGAGGGGCTTTGGATTGACTTTCGTCCATCGGTGTAAGCCTTGGCTCCAGCTTCCTTTAAAAGACCGAACTCCGAAATTTGTTCGGCATCCAAACCTTTGGAAATTGCAGCCGATGGATAAAACTTCACATCTGCTTTGTCTTTGGCGCGGCGGGAGATGAAGTCGATCAAGGCGCTGTCATCAAGAACTGGATCTGTATCAGGCATCAAAAGCGCGCTGGTGACACCGCCTGCCGCTGCTGCATCGGATGCGGACTTTAGTGTTTCTCGGTATTCACGGCCCGGCTCACCTGTAAAGACGCGAAGGTCAACTAGACCCGGCGCTATGATGCGGCCCTGTGCGTCGTGTACAGTTGCACCGGCGGGTACTTCAACATTGCCTTCAACAATATCAGCGAACTTGCCATCTTTGATGACAATTGAGCCTTTAATGTCTGTATTGCTTGCTGGATCAAGGATACGCGCGTTTTGGATGATCAGATGATTGCTCATGACTGTTCCTCCGATGTGAGTAGTGCCTCTAGGACAGCCATCCTAACAGCGACGCCCATTTCAACTTGCTCAGTGATCACTGAGCGATCACAGTCTGCAATTGAGGGATCAATTTCTACGCCGCGGTTCATTGGACCGGGATGCATAACGATGGCGTCCGGCTTAGCGTGGCTAAGCTTTTGCTCGTCCAAGCCGTAGAAGCGATAGAACTCGCGAACTGAAGGGATTTGCTGCCCTGCAGAACGTTCGCGCTGGATACGCAGCATCATAACAACGTCTGCGTCCTTAAGACCGGCTTCCATGTCGGTGAAGACTTCGGCGGCCAAATGTTCAATGCCGGAAGGCAACATAGTCTTTGGTGCAATCACTCTTGTGCGAACGTTCATGGCGTTCAAGAGCATTAAGTTGGAGCGTGCGACCCGAGAATTTGCGATGTCCCCGCAGATAGCGACAGTTAAGCCATTAAGGCGGCCCTTGTGCCTTCTGATCGTCAAAGCATCTAACAGTGCTTGAGTAGGGTGCTCATGGGTGCCATCGCCAGCGTTGACCACAGAGCAGCCAACTTTTTGGCTGAGCAGCTTTACCGCGCCTGATGAACTATGGCGAACCACGATGACATCTGGTTGCATGGCGTTGAGCGTTGCTGCGGTATCAATAAGAGTTTCACCCTTTTTCACGCTAGAGGTGCTAACCGCCATGTTCAGCACATCGGCGCCAAGGCGTTTGCCAGCAATCTCAAAAGAGCTTTGTGTTCTGGTGGAATTTTCAAAGAACAGATTGATCTGCGTGCGACCAGCTAAGGTGTGCTTAGCTTTCTTTTGTTGGCGCGAGACCTGCACCATCATTTCAGCGCGATCTAGTAATTCCGTAATCTCAACAGGATTAAGATCGGCAATGCCTAAAAGATGTTTTTGGGTGAATGCGTTCTGGAGTGGCGAAGTAGTGCTCATATGCCTCGATCCATATCGGTTTACTGGGCATACCCCAAGGCTTGTGCGGGGACAAGTGTTTTGAGCGGCGCATGCTTAATACTGACAGAAAGATTTTGAGTACGGCTATAATAGCTTACGACTAGCGAGGTTTGCAGCCTGTGCGCTGGAATCGAAGATTTTATGGCAGCTATGCGGACAAAGCGACCAAACCCAAATCAATCAAGTTCATCAGTCAAGTTTCGACTTTTATTCTTATACTTCCCCCGAAAAAGCTCTGGTGTATTGTCAGTCAAAATATCGAATGCGGGAGAATAAGATGCCGAGCCAAGTGAGACAATTGAAGGGGAAGCCAACTGCCCCACGAAATCGAACCAGGCTCGCTTCGCGCTCAATTGAAAATCATACGTCGTTACAATTGAGTTTGTTTTCGCCACCTGCTTCACAATAGAGTAGTCTATCCATCCATCGGTGCGTTTCGAAATAGTCTTGCTTGAGGTACTGAGGTAATCCAAAGCAGGTCGTAAACAGTTCTTAAGCTCAGAAATTGGAAATCCTACGGGGCAGTCTTCGTTATGTTGAACGTAAAAGAAATCATTTTTGGCGTTAGATTCACTTGGCAAAACGACTATTGGTAGAACATGGCTAGCTGCATTATTGGGTGAAAAACAAACGTCGAATTGGCAGTAGAGATTTAGTGGATTATTGTAGAAAATAAGAGGTACTTGTACTTGAGAATCCGCACTATCGTATCGGACATTATTAACGTCGCTAACAATCTCGTCGAAGAACTTATCGTGTACTCTTTCCAAGGCTCTCAGGTAGTCGAAATAGATGAACAAATACACCACAGTTATTCCAACAGCGACTAAGGTCATAACAACGGTCTTTTTCACGATTTCACCACTTTTACTTGTTTCAAAGATGTACAGCCACGCTGACATCCGCTAGTTCCGTTATTACAGCCATTGCTTTCAAAATCGTTTTCTTTATTCGCTTGTATCTTTAGTTTATGAGTCAGAGTACAGGCTATGTCTCGAAAGGGCTCTAAGCAGTCATTTGACCATTGCAAATACGTCTTTGCATTACCGTCGCCGATCCAATGCACCTTGAAGGATAAAACTGGCAGCCAATTTATCGACAACTTTGGCCTGTTTGGCACGAGAGATGTCAGCTTCAAGCATGGTGCGGGTAACTGCGCTGGTAGACAGGCGCTCGTCCCAATAGGCCATTGGAATGTCTGACTTCTGGCCAAAGTTGCGCACGAAGGCCTTCGTGGATTGTACGCGGGGGCCTTCGGACCCATCCATGTTGAGCGGTAAACCCATGATGAGGCCAACCACTTGATTCTCTTGGATAAGCGTTAAGATACGTTCGGCATCCAAACCAAATTTTTTGCGCTTGATCGTTTCTGTCGGTGTGGCCGTCATTTGAAGACCGTCAGAAATCGCGATGCCAATTGTTTTGGTGCCAAGGTCTAAGCCAATGAGGCGCCCTTTTGTTGGAATGGCATCTAACGAGAATTGATCTTCTTGTGACAAAGCGCGCTCTTTTTCTAGCAAATTGGATGCAAGTGACCTAGCGTCTTGCTTTGATGAGTTCAAGCGAATTGGTGCTTTATGCGTGTTACATGGTTTGGTGGGAAGAGTTGCCGTGTGCAGTTTGGTCAAGAGACTTTTTGGTTTCAGGCGAATGATCCCGATGCACAAGTTGTGACAGAAGAAGCCAAGAAAGCCGCACAACTGATTGATGACGCGAACAGGGGGGCGTTCATTCAATTGGATGGACAAATGCCAAGCGGCGGTAAAGCGCGGCTGATCGATGCCGTTGATCAAGAAACGCAGTACCTTTTTAAGGGAACTTCCTACATTTTGGATGAACCACACGTTGAGCGTCTAGTCTTGTTATCAAAAGAAGATTTAAGCCTCATCCCTTCAGATTGGTTTGATAATGCAGTAGTCGCGCTGGTGGGGAGCGGTGTGCAGGTTTGTGCTTTGCTTGAAAAGCTGCAAAATCTAGGTGTTCGGCAAGTTGTTGCTGCAATTAGCGACTTGGATCAGCTGGACTTTTCAGAACTCACGCGAGCTACCGGACGGTTAAAGCTGCAATTGCTTGAGCAAGGGTATTCGATTGAGCTCTAGTTCAAATACATAACCAACAGGATTGCGATAGCTGCGGGTACTGCTTGCACATAGATGATCCGCTTTGAGGCAGTTAATCCGCCATATAGGCCAGCAACCAAAACACAGCCTAAGAAAAACAGAGCAACATTTGCTGACCATGCAGGATCAGAGATGAGCAATGACCAGATAAGACCAGCAGCAAGGAAGCCATTATACAAGCCTTGGTTCGCTGCCATGACTTTTGTTGGCGCAAATAGGTCTTTTGGAAAGCTGCGGAAAATCTTTGGACCACGTGATTCCCACGCAAACATTTCCAGCCACAAAATGTAGCAATGGAATAGGGCGATGAGAGTGATCAGTATGATTGCAAAAATTGACATATTATCTCGCGCCTATCTGGTTGAATGCGTGCTCAGAACTTAGCCGCAACACGCTCAAATTTGCAAATCATTCGACTTATGAAACGTGGGCAAAGGGAAAACCGTCGTTTGTTTAAAGAAATCAGCTGAAATTGGGTGAAAATCTGCACCCTTTTGGTTGTCAGGCTGCAAGTGCATTGCTAAAAGCGCTGGAACCTTTCCTTACTTCCCGAGGAGTCTGATATGTCGGTCGATGCCGATACAGTAAAACGTATTGGGCGCTTAGCCCGTATTAAAGTCGAAGAACAAGATGTTGATACGCTCAAAAACGAGCTCAACACGATCCTAGACTTTGTTGAACAACTGTCTGAAGTTGATGTGACTGGCGTTGAAGCCATGACATCAGTTGCCCCTATGACATTGCGTCTTCGAGAAGACAAAATCACAGATGGTGGCTATCCGGATAAAATCGTTGCGAACACGCCTTTGACAGAAGACAACTTCTTCATGGTGCCAAAGGTTATCGAGTAAACGCTTATGCCAGTAGTTGTTACCGTAGAGACACCATTGCAAGATGACGTTCGCTCGTTGATTGACGCGCTGAACGATTTCTTGACGCCGCTTGCGCCACCAGAATTCACTTTTAAAATGAGTGTGGAAGACATGGCGGATGCAGGAACAACTGTTTTTGTTGCGCGCGATGAAGACGGTAGTGCTGTTGGTGTCGGTGCGCTCAAGGACCACGGTAACGGCGTAGGCGAAGTCAAACGTATGTTTGCGCGACCTGAAATTCGCGGCAAACGCGTTGGCGTCCGCCTGCTAAACGCAATTCAAGACAAAGCTCGTGTCAGTGGACACAAGCGACTTGTTTTGGAAACGGGTGTTGGCGAAGCCTATGTTGGCGCATATCGCCTTTACGAAAACACCGGATTTACGCAGTGTGGTCCCGTTTTGGATTACCCAGAGAACGAACATTCTGCCTTTTTTGAAAAAGAACTCGTCATGGGCGGGTTTGAAGGACTATCTCAATGACAACAGATCTTACAAAACTTAGCCTCGCTGAAACGGCGAGCGGTTTGAAGGCAAAAGATTTTACTTCCAAAGAAGTAACTGCTGCCTATTTGTACGCGATTGAAAAAGCCGAAGCTCTGAATGCATATGTAGCAGTGACTGCTGATCAGGCGCTGGATATGGCTGGCAAAAGCGACGAAAAACTGGCCAATGGTCAGGGCGGCGCTCTTGAAGGCGTTCCTTTGGGTATCAAAGATCTATTTTGTACAAAGGGTGTTCACTCTCAAGCTGCAAGCCATATTCTTGATGGATTCAAGCCAGAGTATGAGAGCACGGTTACGCAGAATTTGTGGGACGATGGCGCGGTAATGTTGGGCAAGCTCAACATGGACGAGTTCGCAATGGGCTCATCAAACGAAACGTCTTACTACGGACCAGTTGTAAACCCATGGCGCGCTGAAGGCTCAAACGCGGATCTTGTGCCGGGTGGTTCATCTGGTGGTTCTGCTTCAGCTGTGGCTGGTTGGTTATGCGCTGGTGCCACTGCAACTGACACTGGTGGTTCAATTCGCCAGCCAGCTGCTTTTACAGGCACTGTCGGCATTAAGCCAACATATGGCCGCGCATCGCGCTGGGGTACTGTCGCATTCGCATCGTCACTTGATCAAGCGGGTCCAATTGCTCGTACGGTTGAAGATGCTGCGATCATGACAACTTCAATTTGTGGTTTTGACGCCAAAGATTCAACTTCGGTAGATATGGCTGTTCCTGATTTCGCTGCTGCTGTTGAGCGCGGTGTCAAAGGCATCACCATTGGTGTTCCAAAAGAATACCGCATGGATGGCATGCCTGCTGAGATCGAGAAGCTTTGGCAACAGGGTTTAGCTTGGCTAAAGGACGAAGGCGCGATTATCAAAGACATCTCGCTTCCGCACACAAAATACGCTTTGCCAGCTTATTACATCGTTGCACCAGCTGAAGCCTCTTCAAACTTGGCGCGTTATGATGGCGTGAAGTATGGTTTGCGTGTGCCGGGTAAAGACATCACTGACATGTATGAGCAAACACGTGCTGAAGGTTTCGGCGCTGAAGTTCAACGTCGTGTGATGATTGGCACATACGTACTGTCTGCTGGCTATTACGATGCGTATTATGTTCAAGCGCAAAAAGTACGCACGCTGATCAAACAAGACTTTGAAAAAGTGTTCAACGATGGCGTTGACGCGATCCTGACACCTGCAACTCCTTCTGCAGCGTTTGGTGTTGCTGATCAGGAAATGGCGAATGATCCAATCAAAATGTATTTGAACGACATTTTCACTGTGACGGTGAACATGGCGGGTCTTCCAGGCATTTCAGTTCCAGCTGGTAAAGACGGGCAGGGCCTACCGCTTGGTCTTCAATTGATCGGCAAGCCATTTGATGAAGAAACATTGTTTGCAGCCAGCCGCGTGATCGAAAAATCACATGGTTTGGACTTCACACCAAACAAGTGGTGGTAATCGAGTAAAAGCCAATGACAGAGCAACTTAAAAAACCAGCAGAATGCGAAACCAAACAGGACGTGCGTTACGAAATCGATCGGCTTGATCAGCAATTGATCAGTCTATTCGCTGAACGCCACGAATATGTAATTCAGATGGCGGCGATCAAGACCGACGCTCATGAAGCATTTGATCCTGAACGTATTGAAGCCGTGATTTCAAAAGTTCGTGCTCGTGCATTGGAACAACAGTTGGACGAAGACCAAGCTGAATTGCTTTGGCGCACTTTGATTGACTGG
>Ga0315336_1002379_pt1 | contig 29066 bp, 25 predicted proteins | sample ASW5metaG_FD_204512 | JGI IMG/M metagenome (GOLD analysis project Ga0315336, IMG submission 204512) | Ammonia-oxidizing marine archaeal communities from Monterey Bay, California, United States - ASW #5 | ecosystem: Environmental > Aquatic > Marine > Intertidal zone | place: USA: California... | reverse complement strand
CGCTCCTAGACGCGTTCGATGATCGTGGCGATGCCCATGCCGCCGCCGATGCACATCGTAATGAGTGCTGTGTTGAGATCGCGGCGTTCGAGTTCGTCGAGTGCGGTCCCGATCAGCATACCGCCGGTGGCACCGAGCGGATGCCCGAGCGCAATCGCACCGCCGTTCACGTTGACCTTCTCGGAGTCGACCCCTGAGACCTTCAGGAACTTGAGCACGACCGCGGCGAACGCCTCGTTCACTTCAAACAGATCGATGTCGTCCCAATTCATGCCGGCCTTCTCGAGCGCAACCTTCGACGCCGGCGCAGGCGCGGTCAACATGATCACGGGCTCATCGCCGCAGGTAGCCATCGAGCGTACGCGCGCCCGCGGCTTCACGTTGGAATGCTCGGCCACGTATTTCTCCGAGGCAAACAGGAGCGCTGATGCTCCGTCTACGATGCCACTGGAATTGCCGGGGTGGTGGACGTGGTTGATCGCGTCTACTTCGGGGTAACGCTGTCGCGCCTTCTCGTCCATGCTCAGCGGCTGGCCCTTGCGTACATACTCGCCCATGGCTTTGAACGACGGTTCCAGCTTCCCCAACGTCTCAACCGTTGTCTGCGGGCGAGGGAACTCGTCGACGGCAAGGGCGATTTCACCGTCGGGGCCACTGACCGGGAGGAGACTCTTGTCGAAATAGCCTTCGTCTTGGGCGACTTTACAGCGACGTTGGCTCTCGGCGGCATAGGTGTCGAGAGCCTCGCGCGAGAAACCTTCTCGGGTCGCGATGAGATCGGCGGAGATGCCCTGGGGAACGATCGGATGCAGTTCCTGCAGGTGTTCGTTGTGGCCGTCGAGCCCGTGCTTGTCCGAGCCCATTGGGACCCGCGACATACTTTCAACACCGCCGCCCACTGCGAGATCTTGAAAGCCCGATGCCACGCCCATCATCGCGAAGTTCGACGCCTGTTGCCCCGAGCCGCAATAGCGGTTCAGCGATACGCCGGTCACTACATCGGGCCATTCGGCGCACAACACGGCGAATCGGCCGATTGGACCGCCCTGCTCACCCGCCTCACTTACGCAGCCCGCTACGACGTCTTCCACATCAGCGGGATCGAAGTCCACACGCTTTTCGAGGCCTTTGAGGCAGGTGGCCAGCAGTTCATGCGGATGCACCTCGTGCAGCCGACCGGAGGATTTCCCTTTGCCGCGCGGCGTGCGCACCGCGTCCAGAATGTATGCTTCGCCCATGGTTCCAAATCTCCTTCGAGCGTGCGCCCGCGGCGACGCTCTACGGCCGCGCTTGTGCCACGCACCTTTACTTATTGCAAGATCCTGCATAAGGTTCGCGCCCATTCACGCAAGGGTTTTCACTTTTGGAGGTTAAGAAATGTCGGATGATCAATTTGGATTGAAGGGACGCACTGTTCTCGTGACGGGTTCCGGCGGCGGACTGGGCCGCTGTCACGCCCTTCTGTTTGCCAAGTACGGCGCCAACGTGGTCATCAACGACCTCGGCGGAGCGAGCGACGGTACGGGCGGCGGTTCGGCGATGGCCGACCAGGTCGTCGACGAGATCAAAGCAGCCGGTGGTAACGCCGTTGCCGACTACGGCTCGGTATCGGACCCGGCGCAGGCCGAAGCGATGGTGAAAACAGCGATCGATTCATTCGGTTCGATCGACATTCTCATCAACAACGCCGGTATTCTACGCGACATCAGCTTCGCGAAATGCACGGACGCTGAATGGGACTCCGTCTACGCCGTCCACGTCAAAGGCGCCTACAACGTCACCAAAGCCGCTTGGGGCCACATGCGTGACAACAACTACGGTCGCATCATCATGACCGCGTCCGCCTCGGGCATCTACGGCAACTTCGGCCAGTCCAACTATTCCATGGCCAAGATGGGCCTGGTCGGTTTCGGCCAAACGCTCGCGATCGAAGGCGAGAAACGTAACATCAAAACCAACATCATCGCGCCGATCGCGATAAGCCGCATGACCGAGAGCTTGATGCCGGAGAACGTGCACGAACTCATCCGTCCGGATCTTGTCTCTCCGCTGGTCGTCTATCTCTGCTCGGAGGGCTGCGACGCCAATGGCGAGGTCTACGAGGTAGGTGCCGGCGGCGCGTGGCGTCTGGAAACCGTCCGTGGCCAGGGCTGGGCAACCAACCCTGCCGGCGGCAAAGAGCTCTCGGTTGAAGAGATTTCCGAGAACTGGTCGGCCATCAACAACATGCAAGGCGCTGACGTTCTACGGGCGATCGGCGACTCGACCATGGCCACGCTCAAGCACTGCATGGGCTAGATCCTCTCTACGTCGCGAAGCCGGGTCAGCAACTCGCGGGCCCGGCTTCGCCCCCTTTTTATATGGCCGCCCAACGCAACACAGCCGCACCCAAAGCCAAGAGCGACCGCGACAACGGTGGTAAACGTGCCACGCCGCGCCGCCGTCGCGACCGAGAGCGCACGATCTCCGACATCCTCGATGCAGCGGAGAAGCTGCTTGCCGAGAAGGGACCCGATGGTTTCGGACTCGCCGAGTTGGGGCGCGAAGCCGATATCTCTTTCGGTCTGATCCACCACTACTTTGGCGGCAAGGAAGGTCTGCTGCGTGCAGTCCTGCGCCGCAGCCTCAAGGAACTGGGCGACGAAGTAGGCCGCATCCAAGCCGACGGCAGCTTCTGGAGTCGCGAAGCTCCGGCCGTGCACGCGGTGTTCGATATCGCCGCACGCCGACCAGCCTTTCCTCGATTGGCCGCATGGGGCTTACTCACCGGACTGCTCGACGGCGAGCCCGTAAGCGACGAATTTCAGGCCGACCGCGACGCGTTCCGGGAAATGCTCGTTGCGTTTCGCGAACAGGCACCGGCCGATACGCGAGAGAACGTCCCCGCCATTACCACCCTGCTCTTGAGCGCGGTGCTCGGATTCAATCTTATCCGTCCGACCATGGTCGCCGACTACGCGTGGAGCGATGACGATGACGAGCGCGTACGCGAGTTGCTCGCTTCGGCGATGATCGCGCTCACCAAACGCGCGCGTTAGCCGATATCCAGACCGTTGTCTGCAAAAAGGTGGAGCGCTCGCGGCGATAGTTGATCGCGGCACAGCGAATTGATGCGGGCAATCTCGGCATCGTCGAGATATACACGATAGCCGCCTACTTGCCCCTTACGCATGCGAAGAGATTCAGGGTCCGAGCGGTCGTACTCCTGCCCTTCGATTCCGCCTGTCCGTTCGAGAGACTGCATCGAATCAAACGACGCCTGCACGCGCGCGCGCGCGAGCGCGTCGAGATCGACGGGAAGGCCCAAAAACTCGAGAACCGCTGCTACCTCGTCGTCGGGCTGCGATTGCAGGCGCTCGTAGGTTGTCACGCAGACACGGCTATTCGGCAGTTGCTCGGCCCAACCGTTGTAGTAGCGCGCCAATCGCGCAACGCCCTTGTATGGATCTTCGATAAAATCGGCGAGTGAGCCGTTGAAGCGCTCAGCCTCGCGCCGTTGTCTCGTCGAATGAAAGTAGCTCGACACAACGACATCGTGGACGCCCCGGATCATCAGCAACAGATCGGTCCCGACGGCAAACCGCGCGTTGTCGAACGGAGCGTGGCTTGCCAACACCATCGGCACTCGATCGTCTCCGCGCAATCGAAAAACCATCACGCCGCGACGCTGGTGCAGGCTCAGGTTGGGAATTATCGCGAACATACTCGCAAGATCGGGATCGATGCCGAGCTTGAAGAGGTCGTCGATGTAACGACAAAGCAGAAAGCGCAGCCACGTGCGACCGGTCTTCGGAAACGAGCAGAAATAGATAGGACGGTTGCGCGCGAGCGGCCGCCTGACGAGCATGCGCAGCGGGAGCCCGTAGAGTTGGGCCCGCAGCCCATCGATACGCGGATATCGCGGCGTTGCCCCGTCGCTCGTGCGGCTTACCGGCATCCCCACTCAACCGTCGGTATTGGCGAAGCGCTTCACCTTGCGTTCGAAGCGTCGGAAGTCGTGAAAATTCTTGAGCTTGCGCAGGTCCCTCGAGCGCAGATCGATCACGCCGAGCTTGAGCAGCAGCGCGACAAAGGGATTGGGCGGATGGATGTAGAACGGGATGAAGTTGAAATCGAAGAGCTTTGGTTGCGGCAGGCCATCGGGGCCTCGCACCACCATAAGATTGCCGGCGTGCAGATCGACATCGTAGAGTTCCGCCTCGTGTGACAAGCGCACGATCGTTTTTACCTGTTCGTACAGTGCAGCATCGAGACCACCTCGCGCGACGTAATCAAAGTAGTAGAGCTGCCCTTCGAGCTTCTCCTGGACGAACGCAGCGATTCCCGGCCCCATCGTATAGGCCAGCGGTTCGGCAACGTAGCGGCGCAGACCGGGCGCATCGTAGAAAGCGCGATTACGATTCCATTCGAACTCGACGAGTTCTTCACCCAAGAGCCGGTAGTGCCGCTCTATCGCACCGGCTTTGTACAGTTTGAGGACGACATCGCGGCCTTTCCAGTGTGCGTCGAAGACGGCGCAGGTGACGCCCTCCCCCAGCTTTCCAACGATCTCTACGTCTCCGAGCGCGCTCAGCTCGAGGCCGCCGCTACCACCTTCGGCATAGTCCTGTCGGCGCCGATGACTAAGACGTCGTTTCACAGAGGACGACCCATTTGTCCGAGAACACGCGGGCGACAGGGAACACCGCCTTCACCTTGAGACCCGCGTCGCGCGCCTCCTGTTCGAGTTGGGCGCGAGAGACTCGCACCAATGGGTTCTTCGCCAGCCCCAGTAGCTTACGGATTCGATACATGAAGTAGCGATAGCTGTACTTGTGCCGGTAATCGAGAATCAGCCATCGCTTCGAGATACGCCCCATCTCGCGCAACATGCGCACACGGGTGACCGGATCGACGTGGAAGAGAAAACGAATCGACATGACACAGTCGACCGACGAATTGGAGAACGGCAGATGTTCGGCATCGGTACGAATGAAGCCAAGCAAGCCCCGCATCGGGCCGATGCGCGAGCGAGCCTGCTGCATCATCTCGAAAGAGATGTCGCCGCCGATCACTTCGTAGCCGCATTCGACGAGCCGATCGGTAAAGCGACCCGTTCCGCAGGGTAGATCCAAGATCGATCCGACGCCCTCGGTTTGGGCAAGAGCAGCGAGGATCATCTTCCACTTGCTGAGGTTTCGCTTAGCGCGTTCCGGACTGCCCCACCGATGGAAGTCGTAATCGTCAGCGACTTTCTCACTTTGGTAGAACTCCTTCTTGTAGCCGTAGTCGGCGACGCGCTTCGCGCGACTTGGATCGTCCTTACCCGGTTTGCGAATGCCTGATCTACTCATTCGATGCCATTCCTACCGACTTTCGTCTCGGTCCGCCGTACCTCAATCCACCAGATCCATCATGCGCGCCAGGATAAGCTTCATGACTTCACTCGATCCAGCGTAGATTGGGATTGCACGCACGTCGACGAAATCTCGCGACACGGGGTACTCACGCATATAACCGTAGCCACCGTGCAGCTGGACGCAGTCGTAGGCTACTCGGTTCGCGAGCTCGCCCATCCACCACTTGGCCATTGAGACGCGGCGTGTGATGTCTTCACCGGCGATGAATTCGTCGATGATCGAATCGATCATCGTGCGCCCCAGTTCGATCTCGGTCGCGTGTTCAACAATCTTGAACGCGTTGTGTTGAAAGGACGCGATACTGCTTCCGAATGCTTTGCGCTCTTTCACATACGGCAACGTCTTCTCGAGCACTTGTTCAGCGGCAGTCTGGGCGGCGATCGCAATCATCAATCGCTCTCGCTGCAGGTTCCGCATCAAGTAGCTGAACCCTTGGCCCTCTTCTCCCAGCAGATTCGCGCGCGGAACACGACAGTCCTCGAAGAAGAGCTCGGCGGTGTCGCCGATGTGCTGACCGACCTTCTCCAGTTGCCGCGCCTTCACGAAGCCCGGCGCGTTCGACTCAACCGCGATCAGGCTGACGCCCTTGTGCGCCGGTTGAGCATCGGGATCGGTCTTCACGGCCACAATTATGAGATCACAGGCAATACCGTTCGTGATGAAGGTCTTCTGCCCGTTGATGACATAGTCGTCGCCGTCACGAACCGCCGTCGCACGCAGCGCCGCTAGATCCGACCCACAGCCGGGTTCGGTCATACCGATCGCGGTGATCATGTCACCACTCGCACACTTGGAGAGCCACTGTTTGCGCATCGGACCGGTCGCGAGCTCGGCGACGTACGGAACCGTGATATCGGCGTGCACGGACACCGCGGTCTGGATGCCCATCGCACCGCTGCGTCCGAGCTCCTCACAGATAACGACCGAGTAGGCGAAGTCTGCTCCGCTGCCGCCATCGGCCTCTTCGATCCAAGGACAGAGATACCCGTGCTCGCCCATCGCCGTCCAGAACTCTCGCGGAATTGCCCGACGACTCTCCCAATCTTCGATATTCGGCGTAACTTCGGCCTGAACGAACTCGCGAAACGCGTCGCGAAACTGTTCGACCTCCGGCGTGAGGTAGTTGGGTTTGGGCATTGGCTTCTCTCGACTCGTAGAGTCGGAAATCTACGACATGGTGTCGCGGAAAACAACGACCACCCACCCGGTGGGCGCCAAGAGCCCTCGGGCCCCTGTCCCGGCTGCAACGTCGTCCTCATATCCAAGGAGCTCGACTCTCAGCTACGTGCCCTCGGGTATATGGACTGACACACGCCGCAACATCGTGCCCCTCGACGATCGCGTTGTCTCAGGCCGCGCTTACCGCTCTAATCGCGCGGCTCGCACAATCGGAATTTCGAGGACTGAATGAATTTTAACAACGAACCCGTGTACGTAGGCCGAGACTTCGGCGGTCGAAGCCTCACGATCGATCGAGAGGCGATCGATCTGTATTGCGAAGCCGTTGCCGTCGGTTCTTCGCGCTACGCCGCGACGGCCCCGGCATTGATCCTGCATTCCGAGTGCTACCAGAACCTCGAATGGTATCTCAAAAACATCATGGGCAATCTACACGCCCGTCAAGAGTGGCATCTCTACGGCAGCATCTCGCCCGGCCAGCGTGTAACCACACGCGGATTCATCCGCGAGCGCTACATCAAGCGCCAACGCGAGTATGTCGTCAAAGAAACATGGGTACAGGACGACGAGGGGCATCTACTCAATCGCGGCATTACCCATCAGAGCTTTCCACTGCCCGACGATGCCGATACCGCGGTCTTCGCAGTCGACAAAGATCGAGAAAAATCCACTGCGCGTCGGTTTGAGATCGGCGGCAGAGGTGGAGCGACTCTCGAGCCGCTCGAACGCCTCATCAGTCAATCCATGTGTATGGCGTTCTCGGGACCGATGAAGAACTACCACAACGACAAAGAGGAGGCGCGCAAACTCGGCTTCCCAGACATCGTCGTGCAAGGAATGCTGCCGATCTGCCTCATCTCTGAGGTTCTCACCGGTGAGTTCGGCGACGGCTGGCTCGTCGGCGGGCAAATGGACGTACGCTTGGTGAACGTACTGTGGGGCGAGGAAACGGCCACTGCGCGCGCCGAAGTCACCGACGAGACGAGCGAAGCCGGAACAACACGCGTACATCTAGATGTGTGGGTCGAGAAACCCGACGAAACCAAAGTCATCGTCGGACGCGCCAGCGCACTTCGCCGTTAGACGACGAGTTTCTTTCACATCACCAAACGTTTCGTTGAACAAAACGGCCGGTGCGACGGTCATTTATAGCTATGCCTGAGACGACCGAGCACCAAAGACCACACGAATGGCGTGCGTTGTTCCGTCTCGCGGCACCGATCGCGGCCGTGAACGTCGGCATCCAGTTGATGGCCGTTGTCGACACGGCCTTCTCAGGAAGAATCAGCGACTTGGCTCAGGCCGGTACCGGACTCGGCGTTACGATTTTTTTCTTCGGCAGCCTAGTCGGTACCGGTATCGTGATGGGGCTGGATCCGCTGGCCTCGCAGAGTGTCGGCGCGGGCCGGACCAATGAAGCCCGCCATCAACTCTGGCAGGGGGTCTGGCTGGCGGTCGCGATCTCCATCCCGCTCATGGCCGCCACCTACGCTACCGGTCGGGCCCTCGAAGCGATCGGCATCGCACCGGAGCTTGCTACCGAAGCACGGCGCTATCTGGACGCACGACTATTGTCGCTCGTACCACTACTGGTTCTCACGGCCATGCGGAGCTACCTGCTTGCGATCCACAAGATCGCGCCGCTGCTTGTAACCACGATCCTGGCGAACGTTTTCAACGTCGCGGCCGATTGGGTCCTGATCTTCGGCGACGAAGGAATGGCCCATCTCGGCCTACCTGGTGTCGGCCTTCCCGCGCTCGGAGTAACCGGGCTCGGAATCGCGACCACGTTGGCGGCGACCCTACAGGCCCTGATGCTGGGCGTCGCTGTCGGCCGCCAGAAGGTTGTACACGCCGTAGCCCGACGTCCGAACCTCGCAATAATAAGTGAGATCAGCCGGTTGGGAGGCCCTATCGGTGTACAGATGGTCGCCGAGATCGGAATCTTCTCGTTGGCCGGGCTTTTGGCCGCTCGCATGGGAGTGCTCGAGGCCGCCGCGCACCACATCGCGCTGCAGCTGGCCGCCCTCACGTTCATGGTACCGCTGGGGGTGGGACAGGCGGCGAGCGTACGGGTCGGAAACGCGATAGGCGCGCGCGACGCCGAGCGCATGCGCAAGGCCGCGACGGCGGCACTCGCGATTGGAACAGGCTTCATGGGCGTCGCGGCGCTGTGCATGTGGACGATTCCCGAGATCTTCGCACAGATCATGTCGGGCGATCCGGCAGTCGTGACGTTGGCGACACGACTGATCATTATCGCCGGTGCATTCCAGTTGTTCGACGGAATTCAAGTGGTGAGCGCCGGCGTCTTGCGCGGCGCGGGCCTGACGCGGTGGTCGATGGTCGCGAACCTGGTCGCCTATTGGGTGGTCGCCTGCCCACTACTGCTCACGCTCGGAGCCGACTCGGCACTGGGCGTGCGTGGAATCTGGATCGGGTTGACGGTGGGGCTCTTTGTCGCAGCCGTGCTGCTGGTGCGCAAGAGTCTCAAGGTGACCAGGCATACCGACATCGCCACGCTTGCTGTGATCGAGGCATGACAGCATCTAGGCGGGGCTGCTAGGGGCACTCAATCTTCTTCGCATCCGATGGACACTCCACACGACCGCAGTCGTCGGCGAAATCCATCCGTATCGACCATGGCGAAGCGACTTCGTCCAGGCACGCGAGTAGCGCGTTCTTGATCTTAAACTTGAGTCGGAAGTTCTCGGGAATGCTCTTGTCTCGTCGAAGCTTCATCTTGCGATACGGGCTTAGCGTCTTCGGGGACTTGCAGTTGTAGCCCCCACTGTTCGCAACGCAATCACCGGGCGACAATTCGACTGTCAGACACAGCCCATCGGCATCATCGATTCGGAACACCGTCTGTTCAATCGTGGGATCGACGCCGCCGACCACTGCTGCCGTGTCGAGAATCTTGCACGAGAGCGTCAATCGATCTTTGCCAACCACCGTAGATCGCACCCGAGGTTTCAGTCGGCATTGATCGTACCCCACCGTAGCCGAGCATGGGGGCTCCGGCGACGAGCTCGGGGTCAACTCGACGATGCCCCAATGCTCGAGCCCCGGAACAGTGAACGTCGCCGCTTCGATACCGGCGTTGATCGTCAGATCGACAGGGGCTTGCCCCGGCCGGTGATAACGCGCGGCCTGGGCACGCGAACCGAACAGCGAATCCAATAACGTGACGTCGAAGTTAGACTGCGTTTCCATCGTATCGGTAGCAGCCGTGTAGTTGCGGTTGACCAAGTGAACGATGAACGGCGCATCGGCCACGCCGGGGTTCGCTCGTGGTACCACGCTGACGCCGGAGCCCGTCGTCGCAATCTCACGCGGGAGTATTTGCACCAGAGACTCGACATCGGGCCAAAGCGCCGTCTTCGCCGAGACAGCGGCAAGCGTTGCGGCCTGCACAGCATCGAGCGCCGCCGCATCGGTGGTCGTCACAACGGCATCCAACGCGGCAAGCTCGCCGGCATCCAGATATCTTGGCCACCACTCGTCGCCGGCCACAACTAGACGAAACGGGATGTTTTCCAGTGTCAGTCCGGCGACCGCTTGATAGAGTTGCTGCGAAAAATAGCGATAGGCGGTATGCACGTAGAGAACGCCTACGTGTGCGACGGCTTCATAGTCGTCGAACAGCGCCGCGTTCTCGTCAATGAACTTGTACAGATACTCGTAATCTTCCGGCGCCGCCTGATACCAGTACGAGCCTAACCCATCGACTGCCCACATCTCCAGAGGCACCATGAAATTCGCACCGTACGCATACGCCTGAGCAATCCAACTGCGAGCAAGGTCGACACGATTCTCATGGACCATGATCGCCCAATCCGGATCGGGCTGCGCGGTAAGCAGCAACCGTCGCCCAAGCACATCGGCGATCTTGTACGCGGCGATGACATCGAACGGTACCGCCCCCGTCTCGGCCTCGTGGGGAAACTCCTGCGTAAAAAAATCGACCTCGGGGACATGCACCATCCGCGTCCCTGCGAAATACGGGTCGAGGATCGGAGAACTGGTGCTAACTGCGATCTCGCCGGTTGCATTCGCAGCGGCAAACGCAATCAACCCCTGTATGTAGTCGTTTAACCACCGTTGCTGAAACAAGCGGTAGTCGTGAGATAGCGGAATCGCATTCGGCCAAATCTTCGCTTGGCTCTCGTAGCTCGCTCGATTGTAACCGGAGGCTACGAGATGATCATGGTAATCGAATGTGGATACGTCGGGAATCCCGAGCGCCGCAAGCTCCGTTGCCGTGTAACGCAGTTCGAGCCATTCGGTGAACTCCGCGATGCATCGGTCACAGAAACAGCCCCCATACCAATAGGTGATCGGTGTTGCGGTCTGCGAATCAAGCAAGATAAATTCAGGATCCGCAGCCAAAGCCACATCGGCTATCTGAAAATGGGTGTAGTCGTCAAAGAGAGGCTGATGGGAGCAGAACCAAAACGCACCAGGGTTCCAAGGAAAAGCGAGCGTGCCTCCGTCGAAATCACGCACGGCCGCATCCGCGTAGTCGGGCGAAAACGACTGCATGCCGGCCCAAACTACGTCCCACTCGATTCTCGATTGGAACGTCAGACCGGCGCCCTGAGCGAGGCTCACCGCATTGGCGTGAGCTGCGGGATCAAGGTCTCCCCAGCTCGGCGGCATGAACCCCCATGCCACCATGTCGGCCCCATACCGTTCGTACGAATCGTCGTACTTCGGAGCCGTGAAGACGACGTGCGATCGTTCTATCTCGGGCGGCGTTTGAGCTAGAGCGGCGTGCGGATCTAGCGGCGAACCGATGCCGAGCGCGAGACTCATCAGCGCGGTGGTGGAGACTAAGCGCAGATGGGGATCCGGGATGTGCACGGCGCGACATCGTAGCCTTAATCGACCGGATAACGCGAGTCGCTCGACAATTCAGTCGCGAAGGGGCTAGCTGCCGATGCGCAGCAGCACTTCCTGTGCAACCGACGCGACGAGCAACCCATCGCGCGTATAGATCGAACCACGCGCGAGGCCGCGCGCTCCCGTCGCAGCGGGAGAGTCTTGGCTGTAGAGCCACCAGCTGTCAGCCCGCATCGGGTGATGAAACCAGAGGCAGTGATCCAGACTCGCCGCCATCTTCACGTTGGCGTTCATCCAGTGAACGCCGTGCGGCCGCATGACGGTTTCCATGAGCGTGTAGTCGGAGCAGTACACGAGAACCGCACGGTGCACGCTCGGATCGTCGGGCAGCTTGCCGTCGGCGCGCATCCAGATGTTGCCTTTCGGTTCCTGGCCCGGTTCAGGCTTCCAGCCGGGCTCGTCACACCAGCGTATGTCGACCGGACGGTCACGCAGCAGGCGCGGAATTACCTTGTCACCGTACATGTTGATCATCCGCTCGCGCGCAGTGGGCAGTGTCTCGGGATCCGGAACGTCGGGCATCGACAAGGCATGCTCGAGCCCGCTTTCGGTTTTATGAAACGACGCCGACAGATTGAAGATCGCTTCGCCGTGCTGATGCGCCACCACGCGCCGCGTGATGAAGGACCCGCCATCACGGATGCGATCGACGGAGTACACGATCGGCGCGTTCATATTGCCCGGGCGTAGAAAATAAGAATGGAGAGAATGGACCGTACGGTCTTCGGGCACCGTTCGCTCAGCAGCGACCAATGCCTGCGCGGCTACCTGACCGCCGAAGACACGCGGACGGTCTTCGTCAGGATTATGCCCGCGAAAGAGATTGACCTCGAGCTCCTCGATATCGAGAAGCCCGACGATCTCGTCTAGTAGTTCTTGTGACACGTACGACCCGACTCTCTACCAGGCAGTAGAGAAGCCCGCGTCGGGCACGTCCAACGCACTGCGGTCGCCGGACTTGATCGCCTTCGATGCGGCGAAGGCCTGAGGCAATACAAAGTTCACGTAGAACTTGGCGGCCATCACCTTGCCGGCGTAAAAATCGAACTCTTCCTGGCTCTGGTCCTCATCTTGCGTACGAGCTTTTTCTGCGACCATCGCACCGTCAAGCAACAGGTACGCCACGGTCACGTGAGACATCGCTTCGAGGAACGGACTCGCGCAGAGCGTGAGCTGATCGAGTTTGCCGGTCATCATGTACTGAATGATCGTCGTACCCGCTTCCTGAATCTCGCGACCGGCCTCGGCCAGCAAGTTGATCTCTTCGCCGCACGCCGGATCGTCGGCGTGCTTCACGACGAACTCGGTCAAGCCTTCGACGAAGTCGTTCAGGTCCTTACCGTCGCGGTTGCGCAGCTTGCGGACAACGAGATCGAGAGCCTGGATATGGTTCGTGCCTTCGTAGATCGAGAAAATCTTGGCGTCGCGCAGATACTGCTCGACCGGATTGTCCTGTACGTAGCCGGCGCCGCCGTATACTTGGACCGCCGTCTCGCAGACGCGAAAGCCCTGGTCAGAGCAGTAGGCTTTGACGATGGGTGTGAGCAGATCAACCTGCCCTTGGTGATATACGGCCGCGTCATAGTCGCCTTTGGCTTCCAGCGCGACGGCCTTGTCCTGATGAACCGAGAGGTAGACCGCCAGTGCCCGCATCCCCTCGATCTTCGATTTCATCTCCATCAACATGCGGCGCACGTCGGAGTGCTCGATAATCGCAACGCGCTTCGCGTTGGGGTCCTTGAAGGACTTGACCGACGAGCCTTGCATCCGCTCGCGGGCGTATGCCAGCGCGTTTTGGTAGGCGGTGGCCGCAACGGCGAGCCCTTGCACGCCAACGGCGATACGCGCGCCGTTCATCATGCGGAACATCTGCTTCATGCCGACGTTTTCGGTATCGCCGACGAGGAAGCCTTCGCAGGCGTCGTTCTCTCCGAAGCTCAACACGGCCGTCGTCGACGAATTGATACCGAGTTTGTGCTCGATCGACGCGGTCGTCACGTCGTTACGTTCGCCCAGGCTACGGTCGTCGTTCACCCGATACTTCGGCACGATGAACATTGAGATGCCCTTGGTTCCCTCGGGCGCGCCCTCGACGCGCGCGAGCACCAAGTGGATGATGTTCTCGCTCATGTCTTGATCGCCACCGGAGATCCAGCACTTGGTTCCCGTGATCTTGTACTTGTTGCCCTCGACAAGAACGGCCTTGGTCGTCAGTGCACCAACATCAGAACCCGCGTGCGACTCCGAGAGGCACATCGTTCCCGAGAAACGGCCGCTAGTCATCGACTCCACGAAAAGTTTCTTGTCTTTTTCGAGACCGAAGCTCTCGATCAGTTCCAGCGAGCCGTGGGTCAGTCCCGGGTACATTGTGAACGCGATATTCGCGCCGCCCTGCATCTCGCCGAGCACGACGGCTACGGATGTGGGGCCTTGAAATCCGCCTGTCTCCAGACCGAGCTGGAAGTTCGGCAGCCCGATTGCATACAGCTGATTCCACGCCTCTTTGTAGCCGGCAGGAGTGATGACTTGCCCGTCTTCGAGCTTGCAGCCGGTTCGATCGCCAATGCTGTTGAGCGGACCGCTTACTTCGTTGCAGAAGCGATAGCACTGCTCCATCGCGGCATCGCAATCCTCGCGCGTGAGGTGCGCGAAGTAGTCACCGTACTTTTCCGAGTCCAAAAGCTCGTGGACCTTGAAATGCTCGTACAGGGTGAACTGATGGGATCGTAGATCGGTCTTGAACCAGTTGATCTCTGCGTCGGACATGTCTCGATTGAACTCCTCTAAAATCGGTAGTGGGCCGTCGGTCGGTCGTTGGGATAGCGGCCTCGGCGGGCGCCGTCGGCACCTCGATACATAATAAAGCCCGAGACCAACGTCCGCGGTGGTAAGCGGCGCCGATCATGCTCAGATCAAGCAAGCTAGGCAAATCGAATTACGCGCTGCGGCAAACGCCTTGTCAGCCCCCGTGGCGGTCCCAGTGGATGACCTCATTGACGTCTGGACGCGACACCGGCCCGAACTTCCCTTTCGGGTACCCCACCGGAATGACAGCGTAAAGCGTGAAGTCTTTAGGAATACCTAGAAGCTTCTCGAACACGCCGGGGATGAACAGATGGGGCGTAGTCAGCACCGCGCCCAAGCCGAGAGTGCGCGCGGCGAGCAGAAGGTTCTGCACAGCGGGATAGGCCGTCGAGGCTTCCGCCTGCGCTTGCGTGCCCGGCAGATTGGAAATGATCTTCAGCAGGCCGCCGACGCCGAAGAATTTGATGACGTTGAGCGCGAAGCTCGGCGAGCTGGTCACCTTCGCCATCGCCTCATCCTTGCGCACACCGACAAAGATGATCGCCGGCACCTCATGCATGTGATCGACCATATACGTCCCGGCCGCCGCCATGCGCTCGCGGGCTTTGAGGTCTTCGCCCGGCCGAGCCGGCGCCGCCCAAATGGTCGCGCGATAAAAACCCCAGGTGTTCTTCCAGTGCTCGCCGATCTTTTTCTTGAGCGCCGGATCGCGCACGACGACGAACGCCCAGTTCTGCGCGTTGCTCCCGCTCGGGCCATGAATCGCCGCGTCGATTAACTGTTTGAGCGTCTCTTCCGGAATCGGATCGGGCTTGAGCCTGCGCATCGAGCGGCAGTTCCACATGATATCGAACAACTGCTCCGAACTTTCGGGCTTTGCCATGATCGGGATTCCTTTGATGCGTCAGCCGCGCGCGAGTTTGTCTCGCGTAAGATCACGCGTGATGTTTTTCTGATGACTCTCGAGTGTGCCGCCGCCGATCTCGTTGAGCTTGGCGTCGCGCAGAAAGCGCTCGATCTTATACTCGGTGGTGTAGCCGTAGCCGCCAAGCACTTGCATGGCGTTGTCGGCCACGCGCTTGGCCACCGGCGCAACGAACAACTTGGCAGCATCGGTACCGAGGCGGTTGCGCCTACCCGGGCCGACCTTCGCGGCCTCGCGGTATACGAGCACACGCGACGCTTCGGTCTCGGCGTAGGACTCACCGATGTACTTCTGGATCTGCCCAAACTCCGCGATCGGCGAGCCAAAGGCCTTGCGCTCACACGCATAAGCGACCATGTCATCGAGGCAGCGGTCGGCAATCCCCAAGCTCATCGCGGCGAGACAGAGGCGCTCAATTTCGAGGTTGCGCATCATGCACGTCACACCCCCGCCCTCTTCGCCCAGTCGGTTGGCTGCCGGCACCGAGACATCCTCGAAGACAAGTTCACACATCGTCGAGGCGCGCATACCCATTTTCTTGATCGGCTCACCCGTAGAAAAACCGGGAGATTCCTTCTCGATGAGAAACGCAGTGATCTTGTCGTCGACCTTGGCGTAGGTGAGCACACAGTCGGCCTCGTAGCCGTTGGTGATGAAGATCTTGCGACCGTTTACGATGTAGTTATCGCCGTCGCGTGCGGCGGTCGCCTGCATACCAAGCACATCGGTACCCGCCGACGGCTCGGTCATTGCCATCGCACCGATCCATTCACCACTCAGAACGCGGCCAAGATAGCGCTCGCGCTGGCCGGCATCCGAGGCGTTGTAGAAGTTGTTCACAAACAGCACGTAGTGGGCGAGATAGGCGAGCGTGAAACCAGGGTCGCTCTTGGCGAGTTCGTGGTGCACGATCACCGCCGCAACCGCGTCCATTCCGGCGCCGCCGTCCGCTTCGGGAACGGTCAACCCGAGCAAGCCGAGCTCTCCGCAGCGACGCAGCAAATCAACGTTGAGGCGCCCCGAAGCGTCGAATTCTTCGGCTTGAGGCTCGACTTCCGATTGCGTGAAGCGCCGCACGGTTTCGCGCAGCATGGAGTGTTCTGGAGTGGGCTCGAAGAGCTGTTCTTCTAACGACATCGCGCCCATATTGAAGGCGACGGCATCTGACGCAAATGGATCAGCCGACCTTGCGACTGTCCGGGCGAACCGGCTCTACCGTCTGGGCCTGTTGCCCGGTGAGCGGAGTCGCGTAAACGACGCGCGTGTTCGGAGGGATCGACTCGGTGAGCCACACGTTGCTACCGATGAGCGAACCGGCACCGATGACCGTCTCGCCACCGAGAATCGTGGCACCCGCATAGATCGTCACATTGTCTTCAATGGTCGGATGACGCTTGGTTGTCCGGACAAGTTCGCCGTCCTTGTCGTAGGGGAACGACTCGGCGCCCAGCGTAACACCCTGGTATATTTTCACGTTGTCGCCGAGCACCGCAGTAGCGCCGATTACCACCCCGGTACCGTGGTCAATGAAGAAGCTTCGCCCGATACGCGCGCTCGGATGAATATCAATGCCCCTGAGCCCGTGCGCGTATTCGCTCATGATGCGTGGAATGAGCGGCACGTCGCGTACCGCAAACAGATGTGCGAGGCGATAAAGCGTGATCGCATCGATGGCCGGATAGCTGAAGATGATTTCCTCTACGCCGCCCGCTGCGGGGTCGCCCTTATAAGCGGCCTCGACATCGAGCGCGAGCAGGCTTCGAATAGCGGGTATCTGCTCGAGCACTTCGAGCACCACCTTCTCGCTCCAATGATGATCGTCGGGCGTGGGTGAACCACCGCCGCGGCGTTCGTAGGCAACCGCGCGAGAGATCTGCTCGACCAAGCCACCGAAGGCCTCGTACATATGCTCGCCGATGCTCTGACGAAGGTTGACCGGATTAAGCAGCCGCGTCGAGTAGAAGCCCATGTAGATGACGTTCTGCAGATGCAGCAGTGCTTCTTCGACCCTGCGCTTGTTCGGAAGTGCCGCCGACTCGAGATTGTCGATGCTGCGGTCGGCCTTATAGCTGTCAGCCACATCATCGATGATGCGCTCGAGCTGTGTATGGACTTTTTCGTATCCTCTCATGATCCCTACCGTGATTATACGGGAGCATCGGCCCCCGTGTCACCCGCTAGGGATTACCGCCCTTGCCAGGCGACGCAGCGCGTCTCCGGTCATCCGATAGCTCGTCCAGCCATCCACCGGGCCTGCGCCCAGAGAGCAGTAGAACGCTATCGACGGCTCGTTCCAGTCAAGAACGGACCATTTTCATCGGACAACTTCTCGTCGGTTGCCGGCCGCACCGATAGCTTGCTCATCCGACGCGTATAGCTGCAGACCGTGACCCGAGCCAGCCGCGCCGTACTCGAGGATTAGTCGCGTTGGATGGTGTAGACGATCTGTTTGTCGCTGACGTTGTGAATGCGGATGCGAAATCCGAGTACATCGATGGTCGACGTCTCGCCGGCAAATGCCAGACTCTGTTGAAACAGTGGGTCGCTCGACCCGTCACGTCGATACTCGCGGTACAAGATGTGGTACACCATGCCGCTATGATCATAGGTCGTCCCTTCGTAGAACAGCCCGTAGTGCTGGAAGTTGGGCGCCAGAGGATCGACCTGCTTGTCGACTTCAAAACGGAACAGTGCGGTATCGCGCACGATCGGCGTTTTGATCGATACCGGCGAAAGCGGTACACCGAGCGGCGTAGCGACCGCGTGGGCATCGCGGGGAGCGCGGAAGAGATAGTCGGTTGGCTTTAGCCGCCCGCGCGCATCGCTGGCCGCATGAATGATGCCTTGCTCGGCCGCATCGAAGGAAACCAGATAGTAGAGATTGCCACCCTGGCGCATCGCACCACCGACGGAAAAACGCTCGTTGGCCTGACCGCGAACGTAGGCACGTCCACCGCTCTTGCAACGCACCTCGGTGTCGTTGGAACCGGGGCAGCGCTGTTCGAAGTCGTCGAGCGCCACGGCACCAACGACGCGGTCACTAACGGTGTAGTTCTTGACCGTGAGCATCGGGGCTCCGGAAGCGGCGACGCGTCGCGCTCCGATTGTGTAATCTTTCTCGACGACTGTACGGGTCGAGGCCGGCACGCGATCCATATAGAGGACACGCCCGTCGGCCGAATCGTAGACGGGCTCGTCGACGCGAGCCGGAGAAGGCTGGCCGGTACAAGCGGCCAAACTCATCGCGGCAATCACCACCGCACCTGTAAGCAACGTTCGCATGAGCACTTTCATTCGTCCTTTAAGGCTGAGCCTTTTGCAGCCACGCGGCCGCAACATTCCCACTCGGGGGGGGGAACAGACAGCGTCGACACGGCGTATGCTGCAGCGTTCTCCTCCAAGAAAAACTTATAAGACCACAATGAACAGTATACTGACCCGATTCGGGGTGTGTAGGAATAGTTCTCGCCCCCTCGAGGGAGAACAAATGCCGTTTAACCGACCTCCACGGGGCCGGATCCGCTCCGCTCTCGCGCCAATACGCCGGCGGATTGCCCGTTTGAGAGGGCCTCTCGGTTATTCGCCGGGGAAGGCTGGCCATGCGTGCCCCCGCTCCCAAGTCGGACTGATCTCGATCAGTCGAGCAAACAGACCCCCCAGTTAGAACCGGGATCGCCGCTACCGGTCAAATAGCTGGCGTCGCAGACTGATCCTGCCTCGAACAGCAAGGTACCCCTGGTAGCGGCTGTCTCTTCTCAGTTGTCGTCGCGCGCGCGATTGTCCGTGAGCGCGGCGTAGAGCTCCGGCCGCCGGTCTCGCAATAAGCCCCACGCCTCACGATAAGCTCGGGCTGCGCCGAGGTCGACATCGACCACGGCGATTTCTTCCTTCGCGCGACCTAGATCAGCGACCAGTTCGCCGCGATGATCGGCGACGAACGAACTGCCATAAAATTCCAAGGCCCCTTCGCGCCCTACTCTGTTCGAAGCGGCAACGGGGATGGCGTTTGCCACCGCGTGCCCGAGCATGACACGACGCCACGGTCCGCTGGTATCGACATTCGGGTCATCGGGCTCACTGCCGATCGTGGATGGGTAGAGCAGGAGGTCGGCACCGGCCAGTGTCATCGCGCGAGCAGCTTCCGGGAACCACTGATCCCAGCAGATGCCGACACCAATCACTCCGAATCGTGTTTGCCAACACCGAAACCCGGTATCTCCGGCGTCAAAGCATTCCTTCTCTTCGTAACCTGCACCGGACGGTATATGGCTCTTACGATAGACTCCCAAGATCGAGCCGTCGGCATCGATCATCGCCACGCTGTTGAACAACCGCCGGCCGTCGCGTTCGTAGAACGACACGGGCACAACGAGTCCGAGCTCTGCGGCCACCGGCTGCACACACTCGATCGTGGGATGCTGCTCGAGCGGCAGCGCACGTTCTCGATGCGCACGATCGACGGTTCTCGGAAAGTAGGGACCGTCGAACAGCTCGGGGAGCAGCGCCACCTGTGCGCCTTCGGTCGCCGCCCGGCGCAACAAACGGATTACGATCGCGAGATTCTCCTCGCGCTCGGCAGGCAAAGCGGCCTGTATGACGGCGAGACGTACGAAACCGCTCATACGCGTGGCTCCTGCTGGGTGATGCAGTGAAACGCGCCACCACCCTCGAGAATCGCACATGCGGACGAACCGATAACCCGTCGTCCCTCGAAATGGCCCGCGAGTACGTCGACGGCTTCCTCGTCGTTCGGGCTGCCATACGTCGGGACCACGACTACATCGTTGGCGATATAGAAATTCAGATAGGACGCCGGCAGCGGCATGCCCTCTTCGCCGATCAGCCGACCGGGCGACGGCAGCGTCACCACGCTGAGCCCGTCCGTGCTCACGAGTGCCTGCCTCGTCTGCTGCAATGCAATCGCGTTCGGCTCGTCGGCCGGGTTCGCCTCGGCGCACACGACCGTGTCCGGCGCAACGAAGCGCGCGAGCGTATCAATATGGCCGTCAGTATGGTCACCAGCCAGGTTTGCATCGAGCCACACGACACGATTAACGCCAAACGCAGCTTGCAGTGACTGTTCGAGATCGCGCTCTGTGAGGCTCGGATTGCGCGCCGACGACAGAAGGCACGATCGTGAGGCCAGACACATGCCGTCACCGTTCATTTCGAGCGCGCCGCCTTCACCGATCCAGTCGAGTTGCTGCATCTCGACACCGGCGAGACCGGCCACCGCTGTCGCGACCTCTCGGTCACCGTCGAATTCGAACTTGCCTCCCCAACCGTTGAAATAAAACGCCACCGCTCCGAGCCTCGCAGCCGTGCGAACAAACACCGGCGCCGTGTCGCGCAGCCAGATGTCGCCGTAGCGTGCGTGATGAAACGTAACATCGAGGCCTACGAGCCGCTCGCGAACATATCTCTCGTTGCTCGTTTCGTGGACCAACAGCTCAATGTGCTCGCCCCCGCCGCCGGCGATCGCCCGACACAGGGCAACGAACTCATCTACCACCCGATCGATGCCGTCCCCCCACAACACCGCATCATGAGGCCACGCCATCCAAGTGGCGCGATGCGGCTCCCATTCGGCAGGCGTCACCGGCCCGCCGGCCGTTTCGCTTTCGTCGGCGTGCGGCAACATGTGTCTCGTCCCGGCGCGGTCGACCCGCTACTCCAGCCCCATCATCTTGGAGAACCCAAAGCGCTTGCCCGCGTGGAAGCCCCCGTCGACAACAAGCGAATGGCCGGTTACGAACGACGCATCATCGCCCGCGAGAAACGCTGCGGCCGATGCAATTTCAGACGGCTTCCCCAGGCGTCCGAGCTGATGGCTGTCGACGATCTTGGCGAGAAAATCTTGCATGCCTTCGTTGTCGAACACCGCACGCAGTAGCGGAGTATCGATAAACCCCGGGCAGATGGCGTTCACGCGTATGCCTTTGCGCCCGTAGTCGATGGCCATGTTTTTTGTGAGGATGACGACGCCGCCTTTCGACGCGTTGTAGGCGCTACCGCCTTCGGTTCCTTCCAAACCTTCGACACTGGCAATGTTGATGATGCTGCCCGCACCCTGCGCCATCATCGGCTCGAGTACGTGCTTCGCACACAGGAAGGTACCCTTGAGATTGATGTCGATGGTGCGGTCCCAGTCTTCGGCACTCACCGTATGGACGGCGCCGCCACCGGCCACGCCCGCCGCGTTGACAAGAATATCCACGCGACCGAAGCGCCGAAGCGTATCCGCGACGATCGACGACACGCGCTCCTCATCGACGACGTCCCCCGTGTGAAAGGCCGTCGCCGGCGCATTCTCGTCGACGCGCTTCCAGGCCGCCGGATCGACTTCCGCGCGATCCATCCCGACGACCGTCGCCCCGTCGTGGGCAAAACGCTCAGCGCAAGCCAGCCCAATGCCCGATGCGGCACCGGTTACCAGCGCTACTTTTCCCGTCAACATGCCCATAGATACTCCTTCAAACGCGCGCAGTTAGCTGCAACTGCCCCAGAATTCTCCTGGGCACGGCGGCGTCTCGAACCCCTCTCTCGTATACGACCCCCCACGAGAACCGAAGCGCACCGATTGACCGTCGCCGCCGTTGGCCACACTCTAGGGACCATGAAGAAGATGCTACGTGTTTTGTCATTCGGGATGGCTCTAACTGCTTTCGGTGTCTGCACTCTCGTCGCTCTCGCGACCACAAGCGCCGCCCACCACCATGGCGAAGCGGAGTTCGTGATCGAGCTTGCCGAAGCCCAAACAGGGAAGACCTACGTCGCAACAGTCGAAGGAATGACATGCGCCGTGGGCTGCGCGCCGAAGGTTGAAGAGGCACTGCGCGGCATCGAGGGTGTCGAATCCGTCAAAGTCGACTTCGACAAGAAGCAGGCGGTCATTCGTACCGCCCCCGGACACAGTGTGACGCGCAAGGTGTGCGACGAAGCGTTCGGTAACTCGGGCTATTTCGTAGACGGACTTGAAGAACTGAAAGCGGACGCGCCCGGAGCCTAGTTCGCAGTACCTAATGTGCGGGTTCGAGATCCGATCGAGCCTCGGTCGCAATCGTGGCCGCATGCCGCGACAACAGAGCCAGCAGTATCAATCCGGGAACCGCCGCGCCTGCGGTGAGTGAGAAGAACTGAATCCAGGTCATGTGATCCGCCAGCCAGCCGGCCGACGTGCTCAGAAGCGTGCGCGGCACTGCGAACAGCGAGCTGAGCAACGCGTACTGCGTAGCGGTGTACGAGGCATTACAAAGACTGCTCAGGTACGCCACGAAGGCGGCCGTACCCATACCGCCGGCCAAGTTCTCGAAACCGATCGTCAGCGACAACATGACGAGGTCATGGCCGACGACGGCCTGGATCGCGAATACGAAATTCGTCAGCAGCTGGAGAATGCCGCAGATCCACAAAGACCTGACCAGGCCTACCTTGGTCATAAGACTGCCGCCGATGGCGAAGCCGGCCAGCGACGCCGCCAAACCGTACGACTTACTGACCGTGGCAATCTCGACCTTTGTAAAGCCCATCTCCAACAAGAACGGGCTGGTCATGACGCCGGCGAGCGTATCTCCGAACTTGTAGAACACGACGAACACGAGAATCGCGATCGTCATTCGGCCGTAACGCGAAAAGAACTCCGCAAACGGACAGACCACCGAACCGTATAGCCATGCGAGTGCGGTGCCGGTTGCCCCTTTGAGATGCGGCCGCTCAGCCAGATATAGCTCTGCTCGACGCTCTAGCGCCACGCTTTCGGCCGTGGCAACGAACTCCGGTTCTCGGCTGAACAAGACCGTCACCAGACCGACGAGCATCATGGCGGCCATGACGGCGTAGACTTCGAACCAACCGAAATAGCTCGCCAGGAATAACGCCCCGGCCCCGGACATGAGCATTCCGATGCGATATCCAAAGACGACCGCAGCCGCACCGGCCGCCTGCTGCTCGTCGTCGAGAATATCGACCCGATACGCATCGATAACGATGTCTTGGCTCGCCGAGCACACCGCTACGATGACGGCTAACAAGGCCGTCGCCTGCGCATTGATACCGGGCTGGGTCGAGCCGAGTCCGACGATGGCAGCCATCAGCGCGAGTTGCGTCGCGGCAAGCCATCCGCGTCGACGGCCCAGCCATCGGCCCAGAAACGGCACCATGGTTCGATCCATCAACGGCGCCCACAAGAACTTGAGCGCGTAGGGCGTGCCTACCGAAGCGAACAAACCGATGCTCGTCTTCGTGAGCCCTTCTTCCTTCAGCCAGAAGGTCAGCGTCGCGAAGGTCAGCGCCAACGGAAGGCCGCTGGAGAAGCCGAGAAAGAAGACGGATAAGACGCGTCGTTCCAGATAGACGCGCACGGATTCAGGCAGACGATCGAACATCGGACGTACCAGACATGTTCCTGGTCTGCGGCCTGCGGTTCAACCTCTTTGCCGTAACTAATCCGGTGGCGAGCCACCTAGGTCATCCGGTGGATTCGTGAAGGGCGCTGCCAGCGGCCGGTCTCCGAGTTCGCGGTGCGCCTGGAGCGCCCATCGGACGGTCGGAAACGCCAGCTCGTCCCAGGGAATGCGATCCCAGTCGTACAGATCGACTTCGAGGCTCTCCGTCCCTGCGGCGTAGTCCGGCGTGGCAAGCCGCGCGCGGTAGATCAGCTGAACCTGCCCGACGTGCAGCACGTCGTAGACCGCGAGCAAACCGTCGATCTCGAGGCGCACCCTCGCTTCTTCCCACGCTTCGCGCGCCGCCCCGTCGGCGGCAGTCTCGCCGACTTCCATGAATCCAGCCGGTAGGGTCCAGAAGCCGCGTCGCGGTGCGATAGCCCGCTTGCACATGAGATAGCGCCCTTCCCAGGTACACACCGCTCCGACGATGATCCGCGGGTTGTCGTAGTGAATGAAGTCGCACTTTTCGCAGACGAGCCGCTCTCGCTCGTCACCGGGCGGTGTGCGCTTCACGAAGTTATCGGGGATGTTTGCTGGTGCCACAGCGCAAGCATGAACGTCGGCCCCTCGACAGACAAGCACGCCGACTAGAGAGCCATAGTTTGCTAGTCGCAAGGGCGGCCATTCGATAGGATCGCGCGCCACTGGAGGCCCACATGTCCGAGTCAGTCCTGCTCATTGAAGAAAACGACGGCATCGCCGAATTGACCCTCAACCGGCCGGCCAAAAAGAACGCCCTTTCGCGAGAATTGCGCAAAGCGCTGGTCTCGGCGTTCTACGATCTCGCCGGTCGACGTCGTCCGCCGGTCGTCATTCTCACGGGAGCGGGCGATGCTTTCACCGCAGGGTTGGATCTCAAGGAGCTCGCGGTCACAGGCATCAGCAACGCAAGCGGCGAAGATCCTCCCGAAGTCGACATCGCGCGGCAGATGGCCGCCTACCCTGCGCCGATCATCGGAGCAGTCGGCGGCGTTGCCGTCACCGGCGGTTTCGAGATCGCACTCGCTTGCGACCTGATCATCGCGTCGACCAACGCACGCTTCGCCGACACCCACGCGCGCGTGGGTATCCTCCCAGGATGGGGACTGAGCCAGCGTTTGCCGCGCCTGATCGGAATCGTTCGCGCGAAAGAACTCTCGCTCACCGGCAACTACATAGACGCCGAACAAGCCGAACGGTGGGGCTTGGTAAATAGAGTGGTTGCGCCGGAGAACTTGATGGCGGCCTGCCGCGCGCTCGCCGCCGACATGGCGTCTTGCGAACCTGAGGTCATGCTCGCCTACAAGCGCGTGATCGACGACGGCTTCGGCATGAACTTCGCCGCCGCGATGAACATGGAATCCGAGCGCTCCAAAGAACATGCGCGCACGGTATCGGCCGAGGACATTGCCGCGCGCCGTAGTTCCGTACAGACGCGCGGCAAGACCCAGAAGGGCTAGCCGGCTATCGCTCCCTCAGGAGCGCGACTCGCCCCAGGTATCCCATGACGTGAGGGTCTTGGCGTCGATGCGCTTGGCCGGCTTAAAATCCTTGCCAGTGAAGTACGCGACCGGCAGCAGCACGCCCTGTGTAAACTCCGGCGGGATGCCGAGCAACTCCGCAATTTCCTTCTCGTGCATCAGATGGATCGTCGTCCAGGCCGAACCAACGCCACGCGCGCGCGCCGCGAGCATGAACGACCATGCCGCAGGGAGGAAGGATCCGTAGATCGATGCCTGCGCCACCACTGGACCGTCCTCGACGCGCCCTTCGATCAGAAAAAGCACGTACGCCGGCGACTCGTGTAGGTGCTCGGCCAGGTAGGTCGCCGAGTCGAGAACCCGCGGCATCTGCTCGGCGCGACTATCGCCTGCCGGTGGATCCACGCGGTACGGACTGTCTTCTGCTGCATAGTCTTTGAACGCCGTACGGTAGTAGTCGGCGATCGTCTTGCGTTTGTCGGCGTCGGTGATGACCATCACCCGCCATCCCTGCATGTTCGATCCCGTCGGTGACTGCAGTGCAATCTCGATGCACTTCTCAATCAGTTCGGGCTCAACCGGGCGGCTGAAATCGAGGCGTTTACGCACCGAACGGGTCGTCGTCAAAAGATGATCTACGGTTTCAAGATCCATATCCATACCGCGGCGTTTATCCGAGCCGCCACATGTTGGCAATGCGAAGCGAGCGCCTAGTTCCGACGCAGGACGGGGGCGTAGGGGCGTTCGTGCTCGCGAACCCACCAGTTCGGACTGGAGAGATCCGGCGGTGAGAAGTGGTAATCCCAGATCATCGCGCGAACGTAGCGCGGTGGAGCATCTTCAAACGGATTGGCCGCGAACAGGTCGAGTACCGGCTCCGAGCCTTCGAGCAGGCGTTCCATAGTGGCGATCAGCCAAGGATGGCGACGATAATCCGACAACGCAGCGAACCAGAGCTGCCAATCCAACCGTGGCTGGTGCGGTGCTACCAGGCGCGGGCGTTTGTCGATGCGATCAGGTTTCCAGCGAAACTCGTACGCCTGCCAGTTTTTCGCGTCGTTACTGCCTTCGAAGATGATCTCGCGACGCCCTTTCGTCATTACCGCGAACAATCCGTAGGAATTGCTCAGGTGCAAGGGAGAGGCGACACTAAGCGCCTCCCGAACCGGCATCGGCAGATTCCGGTAGCCCGAGAAACGACCCATCATGTGCGCGCTCGATAACAAGATGAGTAACGCCGCAATCACACCGCCCACCATGATATTGCGGCGCGTGAGCTTCGCCGCGTAGCGGCGGCTGATTTGGCTGACCAGATAGTGAGGCTTGACGAAACGCGACAGGTAGGAATCGTCGAGCAACACCACGCACAACAGGATCGCGAGCCAGTTGAAGAAGGTGTAGTTGCCAGTGGCGACAATGAGAAGCTGGAACCATATGAAGACGACCGCTGCGAGCGCGCGTGGTCCGCGCGGCGCAAAGATCAGGAACGGCAACAGCAATTCGACGGCGAACATTACCAGGCCGCCAATCCGGTGGAAGAACATCGGCATATGATGCACGAACCATGCGGTGGCGAGCGGCAGTGGCTGTGATTCGTAGTGGTAGCCAAGCGCAGTCAGATCCCACCACGCCGCATCCCCGCTGATGAGCTTGACGAACCCCGACATGAACATCAGGCGAAAGAGCAGCCACCGCAGCAGCAATATGACGGACCGTGGGACGGGCTTTTCGAGCTCGAAGCGTGGGCGCAAATCGGTCTGCGCCAGAAGGATGCCGAGGAATCCGGTTTCCAGCAGTAGGATGTCCCACTGAAAGTTCATGAACACGCCACCGACGGTGCAAAGGGAGAGGTAAACAAGCCAGCAACCGATCGCGAAGAAGCGCGGCTTGCGGTTCATCAGCAATCCGAGTGCAAACAAGCAGCCGAGCGTGCAAACCAGGCTCAGCGCCTCGTCGCTCGCGTTGATCCAAAACACCGTCGGGAAGTACCAATAACTCGACGTGCCAAGCTGCTCGGAAGCGCGTGCAAGCGTCTGCGTCGCCGGCTGGATGCCGCTAGAGCCGACGAGTCCGTGGATCTGACTCCACAGCGACGCAATCGCAACGAAGTAGATGAGCGCGAGTCCGCGTAGGAACGCCCACCTAACGATGAAGTACTGCGGTCGTTGCAGCTCGTCGGCCCACAGGAGCCGAGTGATCATCGACGCCAGCCGGCGTTTGGACGCGACCCACGCATACCCTCTCTCGGCAAGCGCAGCGAAGCCCGGTACGCGAGCATAGAGCCAGCGCGCAAGCCGCCAGCGCGGGCTGCCGCTGATGGTAAGCAGACGGAAGACGGCGTGCGCGCCGGAATAGAGCGTTTCGTCGCGATCGATCAGCTGGACGGCGACTTCGAAACGGTCCGGTTCAATGTCCGGATAGAAGTGAGCAATCTCCTGATACGGCTTGTACTCGACCTTGTCGCCGGTCATCTCGCGCCAACGAGTAACCCACTGCAGGCAGAAGTCGCAGGCGCCGTCGTATATCAAGAGCGGGCGCAGACGGCGGTTCACACCTACATTGTACCCGAACGCGTCGAAACCGCGCACCGTAACCAGCTAATTTGGCTAGGGATTTCGACACCGCAACGTGCAGGAGTGCACGCCGGACGGCCGTTCGGGCGACACAGCAGCTGCTGCAGCGCGCAGAAAAAGGGCCATGGACATTAGGTTCGGGCCAGGGCTATCCTCCCTATGCACACTAAAAGTCCTGACAATTCCGTCAGATGGACACCACGAGCCGGTGATCAGCCCCTCAAAACACTCCTTGATAACAGCGCTCGCGACCCTGCTCGCGGTCGTCGTACTGACCACCAGCCCGGCAGCCGCACAGACGTCGCTGTCGAACAGGGAGATCAAGTGCGCGAGCAAGCTCGCGAAGTCGGCATCAAAGCTGGCAAGCACATATCTGCGCGATATGAGCCGCTGCCGCGACTCGGTCATCAATGGCAAAATCACTGGACCCTGCCCCGACCAGAAAACCGAGTCTCGAATCGAAGGCGCAATAGAGAAGGTCGAAGACACGATCAAGAAGAGCTGCACGAGCACTTGCTCGATCTCCGGCGCTGAGTGCATAGCCGACTCGTTATGTCCGCCGAACGGCAACATTAACGAATTGTGTTCCGCCGGTGCGAAAGATTTACCCTTCGACATGAAGAACCTCGGCTTCCCGGGAGCGCAGTGCGAGTTGGCGATCGGCAAACCGATTACGACACATCGCGACCTTGCCAACTGTGTTTCAATACTCATCCAGCAGGCCGGCGCGAACATGCTCGACACGATCTACGGTAGCGTTGACGGCACGGTCTTCGGTGGGAAAAACGTACAGCGCTGCCTCGCGACGATCAGTAAGGGCACCCAGAAGATCGTCTCGACGGTCTTCAAAGGCGTAATCAAGTGTCGCGGCGCCATTCTCAAGGGCAAGACGAAGGCTGACCCGCGCCTGTGCTCGTTCACAAACGCAAAGATTCTTTCAAAAGCAGGCAAAGCAAAAACGAAACTGCGAACCTCGGTTGAAAAGCGCTGCAGCTCCGTGCTCGAGTCTCTCGACATATGCGGCGTGGCCCCCGGCGCCATGACGACGACCGAAATTGCCACGTGCATCATCGACGCAGCCGAGGAGATCACCGATACGCTGACGATTCCGGCGATACGCACCCACGGCGCGGTGTCATTCATCGAAGCGGTGTTCCCTCCGGTACCGGTCTGCGGCGACAACATCGTCAATCAAGGTCGAGGGGCGTTCTTCCCAATCGGTGAAGAGTGTGACGGCGACGACGACGACGACTGCCCCGGCAACTGCTTGCCCCCGGGCGATGTCTTCGAGTGCACCTGCGCCAATATCCCTCGCCTCCGCTTTCTCGGTGACGGCAACTTCGTCGACCTCGATATCGGCTGGCAGGGCGCGT
>Ga0315336_1002378_pt1 | contig 29084 bp, 22 predicted proteins | sample ASW5metaG_FD_204512 | JGI IMG/M metagenome (GOLD analysis project Ga0315336, IMG submission 204512) | Ammonia-oxidizing marine archaeal communities from Monterey Bay, California, United States - ASW #5 | ecosystem: Environmental > Aquatic > Marine > Intertidal zone | place: USA: California... | reverse complement strand
CGCTATGTCGACGGGCCGATCATCGGCACGGGCGGCATGGCCGAAGTGCGCCGCGTCACCGAGCCCACCCTGAAGCGCGACGTGGCCATGAAGATCATTGCCGCCAATCTCGCCGACGATGCAGTGGCTCGGTCCCGTTTCCTGCAGGAAGCCCAGATCACCGCACAACTCCAGCATCCGGGCATTCCCGCCGTGCACGAGGTCGGCACCCTGCCCGACGGCCGAAGCTACTACACGATGCGCGAGGTTCGCGGCCAGACGTTGGCTCGGATCATCGCAGCTCGCCGAAACTCTCGTGGGGAGTGGACGCTGCGCAGATTGCTCGAGGTGCTCCTGAGGGCGAGCGAGGCAGTCGGATACGCCCACAGCCGCGGAGTCGTGCACCGGGACCTGAAACCCGCGAACGTCATGGCCGGGGAATTCGGCGAAGTGATGGTTCTCGACTGGGGGCTGGCGCGTCTGCACGCCGAGGCGGAACCCACCGTGAAGACCGATCGCTCCGGCTCGGCTCTCGCCACCCGCGATGGCACGGTCGCCGGAACTCCGGCGTTCATGGCCCCAGAACAGGCGCGTGGAGACGTCAGCAGCATCGGGCCCGCAACGGATGTGTACGCCTTGGGCGCGATTCTATACACCGTGCTCGCCGGTCGCCCACCCTACGAGGGCCCGTCCGGAAGCGTTGTCGTCCAGCAGGTTCTCGGCCAGGACCCGACCCCGTTGGAGGGCGTACCAGCGACCCTGGGCGCCCTGTGCGATCTGGCCATGTCTCGGGATCCAGCAGACCGGCCGCGGGACGCTGCGGCCTTCGCCGAGGTTCTCCGTGAAGAGCTCGCCGGAGCGCGGCGACTCCAGCTGGCCGCATCGGACTGGGAAGCCAGCGGCAGGCCTCCGGCGCTCCTGTGGCAGCCCCCTCTCCTCGATGAATACCACGCACTTCACCGTGGTGGCGCCGAGTTAACTCCGTTAGAGCACGCTTTTGGTGAAGCGAGTGTCGAGGCGCTCACTCTGGCTTCGGCTCGCGACACAGCCTCGCGGCGGTTTCGATGGCGCGCCGCCGCCCTGTTCGCCTCTGCCGTGGCCGTCGGCGCCTTTGCATATTGGGATCTCGCCGTCGCCGAGCGGACCTCGGCCTGGGAGGAAGTACAGGACTTCGGGCTCGGTCCGACCCCGATCGGTCCACTGACCGCGCAGACACTGAGGGACCACTACCGGGTCGTTCGACAGGGCCGCCGGGGCCGCATTGATCGCTACGAGTTCGTGAACGCGGCCGGCTCCCTGACCACTGCGACGCCGTGGATGCGGGACCTGTTCGGTGACGAGACCGGTGAGGAGCAAACCGGCGACTGCCGCTTCGAGGTGAACTACGACGACCGCGGCGACTACATCGGAACCAGCGTGTTCGACGCACACGGACGTGTCCGTTGGCACTACGAGCTGGGCAATGGTGTAGGGCAGTTGCTCAGCCGATTCGGGTATACGTTGGCGGCCCAGCGCGGCGCTGCTTTCATGAAGGTGGAGGCAAGAGAACGTCAGATCGAGGTTTCTTTTCGCGACGCTGGAGGGCAGCCCGCGGCAGCGATGAATTTCGCGGGTGGGGTCCGGTTCGAACTGGACGACGAGGGCCGGCTCAAGAGGCGAACGTGGCTCGACGCCGACGGCCAGGCGTTCGCTCCTCCCGCGGACAGAGACATCGACGACCCGCGCTACGAACTCCTGCCGGCTGGGTGGGAGGAGAGCCGCCAAGGCCCGGTTCGCGTCCGTCGGTACTTCGACACCGCGGGAGATCGGGCGGTCGGAGCACATGGATGCGAAGAGGAACGGGTCGAGCGGGATGAGTCCGGACGGGAAATCTCATGGACCTGCAGCGTCGACGGCGAGCTCGCCCTGTCTTTCGATGGCATCGCCACCCGCAAGACCACCTACCCATCGGACGCTCCGAACGAATTCCGCGTCGACTACTTCGGGCTCGACGGGCTGCCCACGCGTCACCTCTCGGGCCACGGCGCGTACATCGCGAAGTACGACGCACAAGGCCGCACGAGCGAGCGCCAGCGGCTAGGCATTGACAACCTGCCATATATGGACCGCGACGGATGGTCGACTGTGCGATATCGCTGGTCTGACGCTGGCGATAAGCTGAGCGAACTCGGACTCAATGCCGTAGACAAGCCCGTGTCGGGGCGAGCCGGATACGCGCGGATGGACTTCGACTACGACACCCGCGGGAACCTCGTAGCCAGGGCCCAGTTCGACGCAGCTTCGAAACTGACAGTCAGCCGGTTCGGGTGGGCGCAGATTCGCTATGCCATCGACGACCTCGACCGACAGGTCGGCTGGGCTGTGTTCGACGAAGACGGACTGGCGGTACGAGATGAGCGCGGACGACACCGGGTTCAACGCGTGTTCGACGATCGTGGAAACCTCGTTCGCTCCGACTTCTTCGACGAATCGGACGAGCCGACGTCGTCGTCCGAAGGGGTCGCGACGGTGGTCCAGACCTGGGATTCTCGCGGGAACAAGGTCCGGGTCCAATACGCCGGAGTACACGGGGAGCCGGTGCCCCATCGGGACGGCTACGCCGCGACCGAGTACAGCTATGACGGCCGGGGTCAGGTCATCGCCGAAACCACGGTGGATATCGATGGCGAACCCGTGGCGGGGCCGGGCGGATACGTGACCCGGCGGCGGGTCTTCGATGGGCTCGGGCGGCTGTCCGAGACCGCCCACTACGACGCCAACGGCAGCCTGGTCGTGGACGACAAGACCGGGGTCGTGCGTTCTGTACGGTCGGTGCTCGCGGACGGTTGGATCCGCTGGAGCTACTACGGTCGCGACGGCGAGCCAACCTACGGTCGAGACGGCGCGCCCGTGAAAGCGATGCGCTACGACAGATTCGGCCGGAAGATCGCGACGAAGTACCTCGACGCGGCCGGTCGACCGACCCTGGGGCGTGGCGGGTTCTCCTCCTCGCAGACTGCGCGCGATTCCCGCGGCAGGGAAATGTCGATCACCACCTTCGACAGCGAGGAAAATCGGGTGGTGACTGGCGCCGGCTATGCCGAGCAACGAAATGTGCGGGACGGGCGCGGGAACCTCGTCGAGTACGGCTACTTCGGAGCCGACGGAGAGCCCGCATTCAACCGGCCGCGCGGGTACTCCAAGACGACCGCCGGCTACGATTCCAGAGGTCGGAGAACGACCGTCGCGTACTTCGGTGCTGGCGGCGAGCCCATCCGCCTGCGGACCCACAAGCGCAACGACGACGAGGGATTCCACCGCATGGATAGCGTCTTCGATCCCTACGGCAATGCCATCGAGAAGAGATACTACGACGTGGACGGAACCCTGACCGACGAAGTCATGGGCTTTGCCCAGTCCGCCCTGACCTTCGATGCCCATGGACAATGGATCAGCACCGCCTATTTCGATCGAGAGGGACGCCCTGTCAGCCCGTTGGACGCCCGCGCCGGCACACACCGCTCGGTGAAGACCTTCGATGCCTACGGGCGATTCCTAGAGCAGAAACTGTACGGAACCGACGGCCAGCTCAACGTCTCCAAACGGGGCTGGGCCTCGGTCCGGTGGCAGGTGGATACTGCAGGTCGGAGCCTGCGAGTCGAGTACTTCGACGCCAATGGCCGCCCGGCGAACACCCCACGGGGAGCGACGCGTGTGTACGAGCGAGACACCCGCGGTCGCATTGTGGTCGAGGCCTATACCGACGCCCGTGGCGAGCCCATGGAGACCACTGACGGGATGAAGACCGTCTGTGCCCGGCGCGAGCTCAGTCGGAACCTCGCCGGCCACGTGACCTCCCTCCGATGCTTCGCAGGAAATAGTAGTTTGGTCAGGACGTATCACCAGTCATTCGACAACCACGGGCGTGAGGTCGAGCAACACGCCACTGATGGAAACGGCGATCCGGCGGTACTTCTAGACGGGTCCATGGAGAGGAGATCTGCCTACGACATGATGGGAAACAGAATCTCGCGCCACCTGTACGACAGCAAGGGCAACCTCGCGCCCGGTAACCGGGGATTCGCCTCCCAACATCGCAGCTACAACGCCCGCGGCGACTACGTCGGCGAGTTGTACCTCGACGAGAATGACGAGCCTGTCATCGCCTGGAATGGCTGCGCCGCCCTTCGTTTCCGATGGCAGCCAGGTGACGGCTCGCCCGTTCAGGCCTGGTGTTCGGATCTGGCTGGCGCGGAGGTCGAGGTCCCGCCTCGGAAATACTATCGGCGGCTCTTTTCCGAGACATGAATCGGCTAGACTGAACCATGCGATTCCGTTCACCGTCGGCGCCCAAAACGGGAAATAAGGCGCTTGCGCCGCCAGTTTTGAGTGTCGATTGTGAATGGAATCTCCAGAGTGGCGCGCTTGCGTGTCACGAAACTGATGTTTCGAGGCAGACTATCGAGCGGAGGGAGGTCGTATGGCTCGATTGACACTGTTGGCCTCTGCCGTCATCTATGCCTCGGTGCTTCCCAATGGCGATGGCCCCTCGCTGGGCTGCGTGTCGGCCGAAGAACCCGCCGTGCTGACGATCTCGGTGAATCCGGAAATGGGCGATTGGTGGATCGGGGACTGCACGGGCGACAACAAGTCCACAGAGTGGAGCGGAGGATACAGCCGCTACCTCTGGAACCTTCCGGCGACATTCGATACGCACGAGCTGCAGGGACCGTGTGAGGTGCGCGCCTACCGCCAAGACGGCCCGCTCCGCGTGCGATCGGCTCCGATCGTCATTTCTCCCGGGGAAACTGGAGGCCGTGTTCTCACCCTTCCCAGCCACAGGACGGCCGGAATCGGCTTCTCTTTCGGCGTCGAGGCGGCGGGTGTACGGGTCCGCGAAGTGCATGCCAACACCCCAGCGGACGGCAGACTGCAGACAGGGGATGTCATCACCGCCGTCGATGGCGTGTCGATAGCGGGCATGACTTCGTGGCAGTTCGTCGAACACAGCCTCGGACCTGCGGAGACAGAGGTCACGCTCACTGTGGCCCGAACCGGAGACCAGCGGTTCCTGCGACAGGAGTATTGGCGCTGACCGACGCGTGTCGGCCGTGAGTGTAATCGCCCTGCTATCGGCCGCAGCCCACTGACCCCATAGACCTCCTGCATCAACCGAACGGGAGTTCTCATGCGTTTTATCATCACCTTCTCAGTGGTCTTCTCCGCCTGTCAGCAGGTTCCCGAGGGCGACTGCCCCACTGGCTGGGAACGCGGCTATGACGACCTGTGCTGGCTTCTCGAGGACGACGGTCCCGCCCCGGGTGAGACCTGGACCTTCGGAGACGATGACGACGACGACGACAATGGCGGCGGAGACAGTGGGCCCATCATCCCGATGGATGGGACCTGGAGCGGCGACGGCGTGGTCTTCGAGGTCAGCGGCGGCGGCAGCTGGGTCTCGGTGACCGCAGCCGACTACGGGTCCTGCGGTACCGGTGGCTGCACCTCGTCCGGCTCGGCCACCTGCGGATCGGGCTGCGAGACCTCGATCTCCAGCGACAGCACCGAGGCGTGGTTCGACGAGTCCTCCATGGGCTGCAGCGCGACCTTCGACTCCCCGACCAGCGTCAGCGGCACCTGCTCGGACTGGTCCGACTGCGGCTGCACGATGAGCCACACCTTCACCATCGACTTTTAGGACATCACCATGCGCTTTCTACCTATGTTTCTGCTGATCGGATGCGACTGCCGCCCGATCCGCGCTCCGACCTGTACGCGCTGGGGGTGATGCTGCACCAGCTCCTCGCCGGAGAGAGGCCCTTCAATGCCCCGGATCTGGTGCAACTGCTCTCGAAGATCCTCACCGAAGACCCGCCGGATCTCGCTGAGCGGCGACCCGATGTGCCGGCCGAGCTCGTGGCCATCGTCGAGCGCTGTCTCGCGAAGATGCCGGAGCAGAGGCACGAATCCGCCATGGCCGTGGCAGCGGCACTCCTCCCCCTGGCCGGTGGCGTGCACCTGGACAGCCCAGCAGTCGACCAACAGCCCGATGGCGCCCACGACTTCCTGCGCCCCATCGGTCGGGACGGCGAGACACCGCTGGCCTTTGGGGTGCGGGTCACGTGGTTGCAGCTCCGCTATCTGTGGGCCGGAGGAAAGCCCGACCTGGTCTCCTTGGCCTCCGCGCTCCTGGAGCGGGCGCTGGTCGAGACTGGAACCGGAACCGACACCGGTCGCCTCAAGCAGATCATCGGCCAGATGAGCACCCTGGCCGAGCCTCTCGAGAACGCGTCCGACGCCACATGGATCGACGATCCGGAGGGCGAGATGCCGGGCGACGAACAGACGTGGTTGGACGATTGACCCTGTTCTTCCTCCCGATGTTCTTGTGGGCCTGTGGTACGGCGAACGGGCCGTTTGCGGAGCCAGCCGCGGTGCCGGACCGCGCGCCTCTGCGGCAGGGCTGCGAGGGTCTCGAGATCGTCGAGCGGGTGCGAATCGGCGGCGAGGTGTCCGCCGTCATCGCCGAGGAAGAGTGGGTCGCCGCCAGCCTGGACCCGGGCCTCGGCATCTTCCACGGCAGGCAGTGGATCGAGGCCATCGAGACCGCGGGCAGCCCCATCGATCTCGCGATGTATGACGGTGCTCTGTGGGTGGCGGAGGGCCGCGCCGGGCTGACCCGGATCCGCTCGCCGTGGAGTGCCGACCGAACCGTAGACACGCGGACCGACGGCGGCCATCTGGTCGCGGTCGCCGGGTCCGGAGACTGGATGTACATCGCCGACAGTCGCGGACGAGTCCTGGCCGTTCCCGCCGACGGAAAGCCGGACGTCGCGTTGACGCTGACCGTCGGCGGTGCGCTGGCCGCGATGCCCCCACCCTTTGCAGTGTCCGAAGCCACTCGTGTCGCCGTCCACCGGGGCTCTCGAGCGGTGGCGGATTGAAGAGCGGGATCGCCGTCGACGCCTGGGGCTGGTGGTTGGCGGTGCCGCGACTCGGTGTCGATCGCGTGCCGAGAGACGGTCCCCACTGCCGCCGGGGACGAGGTGGCCTGGTGCGCGATGCCCGGTAACGCGATGGTCGTCGAACCGGACGGAGAGCGGCTCCTCGTCGGAACGTCGTCGGTTCTCTACACAATCGAACGCAATCGAACGCAAAACCCCCTCTGAGGCGGTACATTCTCCTATGCGACTTCAAATGCTCAGTTGCTGCGCCGTCGTTGCGCTCCTCAATGTGGCCTGCGATGCCACACCGGCCGAAGAGGAAGAGTGCATCCAATCGGCCGGCGAGTGCCTGCTCAATCTGCTGGGCAACGGGACCTTCGACGACACGCAGATCATCTGGCTGACGGAGAAATACGGCACCATCGACGTCGTCTCCACCAACCCGAGTGACGATGGCAGCGCGAGCTCGGGCAGGGTCACCAACACCGACTGGCGGGGCTACGGCACCTCCCGCGGCGTCTTCCAGTGCGTGGAGATCGAGGCGAACCGGGACTACCTGCTCCAGGGCGACTCCTACCTGTCCGGCGACATGCCATCCGGGTCCTACCTGTCCATCGCGATCACCACGTACCGCATGGAACGCTGCGAAGGCGACTACATCGACTACGACACGACCTGGGCCTCGGGCACACTTCTGGACACCTGGGAGCACAGCAGCGTCGAGTTCACCCCCCACGCGGACGCGATCACAGCACGGGTAGAGCTCATCGTCGGCAAGGCGGAGTACACCGACGATGTCTCCGGGCAATTCGACAACATCTTGTTAGCGAACCCCTGATTTGGGCCCGTTCGAGATCTCCCTGATGTTTCTGGTCGCGGCGGCCTTCGTCGTCGTGACGCTGACCCGGGCCGGCAGCACCCGAATCGAGCACAAGAATCGCCACGCCCAGGCCACTGCCGCCGACTTGAGGCTGTCGGTCCAGCGGGGGGACGAGTTGATAGGCCAGTACAACGGCGTGACGGTCCGCCAATACTCGACCAACGACCGCCGCGATCGTTCGGCGACAACCGAGTGGTGGACCCACACCCGCTGTGACCTTCTCTCGAACCTGGCTCCGGAGACACACGTCACAAACCAGGGTCTCGTGGGACATATTGCCCGGAAGCTCGGCTCCGACGACATCCAGCTCGGCAACGCTCGACCCGGTGCTGCGGATCCTGGGTGCCTACCCCGACGAAATCCGCGACCTGCTCACCGATCCAGAGGTCGATGCCAGCCTGCGCTCGGTCCTCAATCACGGCGGCAAAGTGGACCTCACATCCCGGTCTCTAGACATTCGCATGCCAGGAAAACACCTGATGCAAGCTAAGAAACACCTCGAACAGGCCACGGGTATGGTCCATGCACTAGAGCGGGCTGGAACGGGCGTCTGGGCGCAGCTAGCCAGCGAATGCGGACTCGCCTGGGACCCAAAGACCACGACGATGCGCGGCTCCATCGACGGGGTTCGCTTGGAGAGCAGCCTCAGCACCAAACCCAAGCGAGAGACGACGATTACGGCTTGGTTCTCCCCTTCTCTGCCGCAGGGGACGCGGATCCGGCACATCGCGCTCGGGGCGGATCACAAACTCGGCGACCCGATCCTCGATGGCATGGTCTCAGTGCGCACTACCGAACCCGAGCAATTGGCCGAAAGAATCGCCAATGACAAGGTCCGCGGCCTTCTTCTCGAGGTTGTACACGGATACCAAGGATCGGTCGTCGACGTCGACTCCATCATCCTGAAGGCGCCCGGCAGGTTGCTGAAGAGCCTGCCGACGGCTCTACAAAGCGTCGTGGAGCTGTCAAAGGCGCTGCACTAGCGGAGCCACCTCAGTTGCGGGTGACGGCTTCCATGATGACCGGATCGAGGGGCATCTCCATGTCCACGGCGACCCTGCCGATGTCCTCGACGACGTCCATGCCCGACACCACCTCTCCGAAGACCGCGTAGCCATCGGTACTTCCGCCGTCCAGGAAGGTGTTGTCGGCGAGGTTCACATAGAACTGTGAGGTGGCCGAGTCCGGGTCGCTCGTGCGCGCCATGGCCACGGTGCCCGTCAGGTTGGAACGCTTCTTCTTCGACTCGTTCTCAATAGGAAGCTCGGTGTCTTTCTGGAGGCCCCCTTCGGTCTCCCCGCCACCCTGGATCACAAAATCGTCGACGACCCGATGGAAGATGGTCGGCCCAATCCCGTCTGAACCGTCGTAGAAACCCGAGTCGACGTAGAAGAGGAAGTTCTCGGTCGTGACCGGCGCCTCTTCGTCGTAGAGCTGAATCTCGAAGCTGCCCATGTTCGTGGCGATCGTGACCATCGTCTGGGCGGGCTTGGGGAGGGTGACGTCCGTGTCGGAATCGGTGTTGTCGCCGTCGGTGTCCTGCGGGTCGTCGCCGCCGCCGCAGGCGACGAGGGTGAAGAGGACTGCGAAGACAGAGGCGAGTCGGATGTGGCGCATGCCAAAGCCTATCCCATCAATCGCCGATCGAAACCCGCGGAGTGGACTGGCCAAATCGGTCGGAGCCCCAGCAGACGACATCGTCCCCGGTCGGCACGCAGGCGTGGTCCCACCCGACGCCCTCGGGCGGCCGCGAGGTAGCAGAAGCGGCCTCCTTCCCTCACGGATCCAACGCCTCCGGGGTTTAGTGGTCCCTCTTGAATCAACTGCATAGGTCGGTGCGATCCCCGGAGAGAGAGCCATGGAGGTCCCCACGCCGGCGACCGCAGTCGCCCCGACGTTCAGTGCGGCCGAGCACGCCGAAATCGAAGCGGCGTTCGCCGCGCGCCCGAAACGCCACGAGACCGCCGAGGTCGCCCGCGCTCACTTCGCAAAGACCGAGGCCGAAGGGCAGTATCGGCTGATTCTCGAGGAGGTGTTCGCCAGTTTGCCCGCCGATGAGGCGGCGGCGATGTTCGTCGAGACCGAAGACCCCAGCGAACGCTTCTACTCTCCAAAACCCCCGACGGATCGCCTGCTCCTGGCCCGGGTTGGACAGAAGGCCGCCGACTTCTTCGAGGCCCTGGGGCCATTTCACGTTGCGCCGATCACGCTCGCCGACATGGGCTCCCACCAGGGCATGACGCACATGGCCTCGAATCTGGAGAATCGCGATCACGAGGCCGCGACACGCGAAAACTGGCGCCGCTGGCTCGACGCCAACGACCAGGCGGCGTTGCCGGCGATGGTCGACGTCGCGGCACGGGGAGACGGGGCTGGAGTCTACGCCCGGAACTGGCTGGCCACACGCTCGGAAACCGCGCTGCCGGCGATCGTTCATCTCGCGGTGGCCGCCGACATCCCCGAGGCATTCGACCGCGAGCGATTTCGGCACGGACGCCCGGTCGAAACGCTGCAATGGGCAGCGCGACGCTACGGTGTCGACACCCTGAAGGGGGTGATCGACGCAGAGCATCGCGACCGCGTCGAATCCCTGGCCCGCCCCTGTCGCCAGATCGATCTGGCCACGTACCGCTCCAAGAAATGGCCATCGCTAATCGACGCCAACGGAGAGCCACTCGACGACGACGCGGTCCGCCGGATCCACAAATGCGACCCCACCGAAGCGGCCGACTTGAGCGCGGACTCCAAGGTCGCCGAAGCCAATGCGTTGGCCATTCTCGATGCCTTTGTGGCCGACAAGGCCAAGCCCCAGCTGCGGTGGATGATCGCCGCAGCCCTGGCGCTGTCGCCGGATGCCACCCTGCGTCGCCTGCGCGGGCTCATGGCGGGCTGGTCGCGCTCCAAGAACCGCAATCACCGCAACCACGGCAAGCCGGTGTGCGCCCAACTCGGACGACTCGGCACCCGGGAGGCCGTAGCTACGCTGGCGATGTGGTCCGACAGCCTCTCCAACACCTCCCACCAACACGCCGCCCGACTGGCCCTGCGCCACATCGCCGTCGATCGCGGCGTGAACGTCGAAGATCTGCTCGAGGACGCGCTCCCCGATCTCGGCCTCGAAGCGGATGGATCTCTGATCATCGATTTCGGTCCGCGGTCGTTCGACGCCAACTTCGCGCACGACGGAACCCCGGTCATCGTCGACGGCAAGGGCAAGGTGCGCGCCCGCCTCCCGAAGCCGGGAAAGAAGGACGACCCTGAGATCTCGGCGGCATCCATCGCCCGGTTCAAGGACGTCAAGGTCGACGTGAAGGGCGTCCTGGGCGCCGAGATCAAGCGGCTGGAGTACTCACTGCGCACGCCTCGGACGTGGACCGCCCAGGCCATTCGCACCCGCGCCGAGCATCCGATCTTTCGCATCATTCTGCCGACTTTGATCTGGCGATCCGCGAGTGGGTCGACCCTGCGCCTCGGCCCCTCGCTGGAGTGGCTGGACGACCTCGACGAGATCGTCAGCGTGATCCCCGACACCGATCTTCGTCTGGCTCACCCACTGGATCTCGACGACGACACGATGATTCGTTGGCGGCAGATTTTCGCAGACGATGAGCTGCTCCCGCCGTTCCCCCAGATCGACCGGGAGAGCTTCCCAGTGGACACCTCTTCTGGGACCGTGGAGCGGTGTCGAGACTGGCAGGTGCCGGCCGGATCTCTCGTAGGCCTGCTGCGCTCAGGATGGGAGGGTCGCTGGTCACACGGACCGTCACTCAAAGGCTTGAAGAGCCCAATAGAAGGCGGTTTTGCGATTCTGGATTGGATGCCATTCCCGACCTCGGAGATCGCGGGCGCCGGCCCCGTCTACGTGGGTCCCCTCTACCTTCGCGAACACGCGTGGCGGGACAAGATTCTCAAAGGCGCCAATCCGCGATCGATCTCGGAGTTGTTGCGCGATCTGAGCGGTGTCCGGCAGGCCTGATTCGGACCTCAACAACCAGATCTTTTCCCTCGAACATTTCCCAGCCGATCCGAAGTGGCGAATATGGTCCATTCAATCCAACCAACGCAGCGGGTTTCCGAACCCACATCGACTGCCGAGAAGCAGGCGACTCCCCAGGGTCAACCGCAAGCACCAGAACAGTCCGACAAAGTCACCATCTCTCAACAGGCCGAGAGCCAGTTGGGCGGAGGAGGATCGCTCGTATTGCCAAACAGATCAAGCTGGACGCGCTCATGCCCCCGGCCTCTGGCCAGGACATGCGCCTCGCGGCCGCCGTCCACATGGAGGCCAGCTGATCACGTCCTAGCAATACTGCACACCGTGCGACAAACTCGCGGGATGGTTTGTGCAACAACGGCTTGTCTTCTCCGTCCTTCAGCATCAAATTGAGAGTATGAAGCCCACTCTCCTCGCACTCCTGGTCGTCGCATCCGGCTGCACAGACGTCGACGACAGTCGCATGCGATGGTCCGTGACCGTGTCGCCTTCGGAGGATCAGCCCAACCTCGTCGACGCCACGGCACGCTTGTACATCCCATCCGAAGAGGTGAGCGGCGCCGTGGTGTTCTCGCGGCACGGGCTTGGCTACGAGATGTTCGAGCACGAGCGATGGCGCCAGGCGGCCGCCGACGACGGCTACGCGCTCATCGAGGTCGATATCGTCGCCGACGACGGCAAGGACACCGCGGTCGACTATCCGGACCAGGCCGGCCTCATGGTCGAAGACCTCCTTCGGGCTGCAGCGCGCGAATCCGGTCACCGCGAGCTCCACGACGCGCCGCTGGTGGTCTGGGGACACTCTTCTGGCTCCCAGATGATCGTCCCCGCCGCGGCCCATACTTCGGCACATATTGCCGGATTCATCGCCTTTCACGGAAGCGTGAGGCAGGCGGCTCTCGACCCCGAGCTCGACACCCGCGAGGTTCTTCTCGCGCCAGAGTTTCTAGACGTTCCCGGCCTGGTGATGGTGGCCGAACACGACCCGGTCGGACTTCGCGACGCGTCGATCGACTTCGTTGGCGAAGGTCGCGACCGAGGGGCTCATTGGGCTCTGACCGTCGATGAAGGTCTTCAACACTGGGGCTACGACGGGACCCTCGACCTGATGATCCCCTTTGCCGCGCTCGCCTTCGAACCGCCGGTGGATGAACCGGTGGTGAGGTTGCTGAACGGGCCGAGTTTCCTGAGCGGAATCGAAGATCACTGGCTTCCAAATCAAGATTTCGCAGCGCTTTGGTCGGACTACCACGCCAGCTACGAGGCCCGCTATCCGGCCACAGAATCAGACCTGGTTCTTCTGCCGTGAGGCGGCGCGCTGGAGCCGGCGCCGCTGTGACACTTCGACCTCCAGAGACGCGGACAGCTTGTCCAGAGTGTTCTCCAGCTCGTCGGTGACATCTCGCTGGGCTCCCGCTTCGAGCTCCAGAAGGGTTGCGTAGACCTCGGCGATCCGCGCTCGAGTGAGGGCGAGCTCGGAGACGACGCGATCTCTGGCGGCAGAGAGGGCGACGTCGGTGCCGGGGTCACCGGTGGCGACTTCGTCGATGTGGATCAGCTCCTGTTCCAGTCGCTGCGCCCGATCTCTCGCCTGCACCGCCGCGTCTGCGGCCCGCGTGTGATCGGGAGGTGCCAGCGCCTGGATGCGGGCGACCATGCGATCAATGGCGCTCATTTCCGGAGCGTCCTCCTGGCCGAAGTCGGCCGTGACCCCCATGTCCTGGAGCTCCTTGTACCGGTTGACGACGCTGTTCGCCCAGGCTGCGGTCGATCCCCAGGCTCGACTGAATGCGAAGAGACCGACACCGGCCACGGCCCAGGTACCGAGCATCAGCGCGGCACCCGTCGGCTCACTGCTGGTCATTGTGGCGAGAACGCCTCCACCGAGCATTCCCGCAAAGGGCAACACGCCGAGGGTGATGCCCGCGACCCGTCGGTGCCAGTGTTTCCGGTGTTCGACCAGCCACGCATCGGCCTTCCTCACCACCAGGGGCGCGCCTCTCAAAGAGGGGTCGGCACCTGTAGGATCGACGTTGGCGATGTCGGCAGGTTCTTCCATGCGGCGCGACAATACCGCGTTATGGCCCGCGCCATGACACTCATCCTCGCAATTCTCGCCCTCGGCGGCTGCAAAAAGGAGGAGCCCCCCAGCTTCTCTGTCGCGACCTACAATGCCGGCCTCGCCGTGGGGTTCGTTCCCGGCGCCGAAGACCGCGCTGCCGGCACCTCGGACGCCGTCGCCGGTCTGAACGTCGATCTGATCTGCCTCCAGGAGTACTGGCTCCCCGAGCACGTCGACGCCGTCTCCACAGCGGCCTCGGAGTTCGGCCACCAGTACTTCCCCGATCCCGATGCGGGACAAGACACCGGCAACCCCGCCTGCCTCGACGGCGAGGTCGACGACCTGATTGCCTGCATCGACGAGGACTGCGCTGACGTGTGCGTCGATCAGCTCGAGGACTGCGTGTTCGGCAGCTGTGCCCTGGATTTCCTGGGACTGCCCAAGGACTGTCAGGGCTGCGTCATGGCGAACGTCGGGAACGATGCGGACGAGGTACAGGCCACCTGTGAGACCCAGAGCACTTCGTGGGCCTACGACGCCTCCTTCGGGACTGGCATCCTCTCCAAGCTCCCCCTCGGCGACATCGAGCACCACGTCTTCGAGAGCACCACCAACCGACGCGGCGTCATCCACACCACCGTGGAGTCCGACATCGGAACCTTCGATGTCTATTGCACCCACCTCACGGCCGTTTTCTCGGCCTTGATCCCCTACCCTCGCGAGTCAGGGTCCTGGGAGGAAGAGCAGTCGGTCCAGGTCGACGACCTGCTCGACTTCATCGACGAGACCGCCACGAACCCGGTCATACTGCTCGGAGACTTGAACACCGGGCCCTACAGCGGTGACGTGAACCTCGGCGAGGTCGAGGACCACTACGAGCGCTTCATCGATGACGGCTTCGAGTCCGCCTACGTCAACGAGACCGCCGAGTGCACCATCTGCGGCGCCAATCCGCTCCGAGACGCGGGCCCGTCGGACAACGCGATCATCGACCACGTGCTCCTCAAGGACTTCGCGGGCAGCTTCAAGGCCAAGCGGGTGCTGGACAAAGAGATCAGCGCGACCAGCTGCGACGAGACCATCGACGCCGCGCACTCCGACCACTACGGCGTCACAGCCACCCTCACAACCGAGGAATAGCGTGGCACACTAGGCCCGATGCGCTTTCTCCTCCCCCTGTTGTTGGCCGCGGCCTGCAAGCCGTCCGGAACCCTCTCCACGACGGCGAGCAACGACGACACCGATGGCGGATCCGCGACCGCTGACGGGCCATTCTGGGGTCTGGTCAACCACCGGCTGGAGGTGTTTCTCGAGGACGGCGCCGACGACTCCTTGCGCCAAGACCCGTTTCGCTATGTTCATGCCGATATCGTCATCGACGGCGTCGAATACGGCGACGTGGGCTTTCGAGTGAAGGGCGGCTACGGCTCCTTCCGCGAGTGGGGCACCGGCGAAAAGAACGCCTTTATCCTTGATATGAACCTGTTTGTCGACGGGCAGGACCACCAGGGCATGAACAAGCTCGTGGTCAACAATATGGTGCAGGACCCGAGCTTTCTGCACGAGTACACCGGCTACAGCCTCTTCCGGGAGCTGGGCCTGCCGGCGAGCCGGACCTCCTTCTCCGAGGTTCGCATCGACGACCGGAAGATGGGGCTGTACACCTTCATCGAGCCCAACGACGCCAACGACTTCCTCGAGGACCACTTCGGCAACGACGACGGAGATGTCTACGAGGGCGCCTATGGGGCCGATCTGTGGCAGTTGGCGATGTGGGAAATGGACCATGACAACGGCGAGGACACCGAGCTCAACCACCTCTACAACCTGGTCAATGCGCTAGATGCCATCCCGCCTGACACCGACCCCTACCCCACGCTGCAAGAACACTTCGACATGCCCGCCTACGTGCTCTTCGCGGCGACCGAGCTCTACATGGGCCACTGGGACGGCTATGCGTGGACGACCAACAACTACAAGATCCACCGGGACGAGGACGGACTGTGGACCTTCATCCCCTGGGGTCTCGATCAGACCTTTGGCGACTGGCTGGGTGACCGCGCCGGTGTGCTCCCCGAGCCGGGGGCGGAGGCCTGGTTGGGTCGGATCCACCAGATGTGTCTGGCGTCCGAAGGCTGCCGCGCCGACCTCGCCGACGCTTTCGAGGTGGTCATCGAGACCGCCGCCCAGATGAACCTTCGAGCCGAGGCCGAGGCGTGCGATGCCCTGGTCTCCGACTTCCGGACCGAGGAGGAGTGGGCCAACCACACGGCCGCCTGGACCTTCGATTTCATCGACCTGCGTGGCGAGGCAATCCGCCAGTGGCTCCCGTGCCTGCGCGGGTGCTGATGTAAGGTCGGCCGATGATCATCGGTCTCCTGGCACTGTTCGGACTCTCGGCGTGGGCTGATGATGATCTCGCGGCCTGCGACTTCAGCTCCGATGGCTTCAGCATCCACATCCTCACGGTGTCACCCGGCGACACAGTGGATAAAATTTTCGGTCACACGGCGATTATCGTCTACGACCCCAGCCTCGGTGAGGACTCCATCGCCTACGATTTCGGGTGGGTGGACATGTCCGACCCGATGCTCGTGTGGGACATCTTGAACGCCACTCAGGACTATCGCGTCGGTCGCTGGACCCTGGAAGCGACCCGCGAGAAGATCAGCCGCCTCGGTCGGGGTGCCATCGCCCAGAAGCTCGATGTATCGCCGACCCAGGTCCATCAGATCGCCAACTCCCTGGTCGCGACCACCCGGGGAGACTCGACCTTTCGGTACAACTGGTATCGGCCCAACTGCACCACCAAAGTCTCCGAGCTCATCGACGGGGTTTTAAGAGGGGATCTAAAGGCCCAGCACACGGACCCGAGCGGGACGTCCCCGGCGCGCGAAGTCCTCCGCCACTCGGCCCACATGCCCTCCCTGTGGTTTGGCCTGCACTGGGGATCGGGCCGCGTTGCCGACGAGGAGATCAGCTGGTGGGATGCCATGTTCTTGCCCGAGCCCCTCATGATCCGCCTGCGGCAGAGTACCCTCGCCAGCCCCGACGGAACCCGTCGTCCGCTCGTATCGTCCGAGTGCCGTCTCCTCGACCCGGACCTGCCCGAGCCCCTCGCCCTGGCACCGAATCGCAATCTGCCCCTCGGTGGCATCGGATTGCTGATGGGCCTGGCCGTCGCCGGCGCTGGAGTCGCGTCCAGGCGGAGTGGAATCTTCGCGGTCGGCGCACTTGGAGCCGGACTCGGACTGTTCGGATGTGCCGCACTTATCGTCGGTCTGGCTGGGACATTCGCGCCGTTCTGGGGCCACCACAACCTGTGGTTCGCCAGTCCACTCAGCAGCGGGCTCGCGATCGCGGCGGTCATCGCACATCGGCGACCGGACAATCCACAGGCCAAGTGGATCGCCGCTGGAGTTCTGGCCCTTGGGGTCCTGGGCGTCGCCGCGTCGGCACTGCACGGCTTCGCCGACCGCAACATCGGCATCGCAGCCCTTATACTCCCGGCGCTGGCGGCCGCTTTGTGGGTATTGGCCAGGAAAGATGGGAGGGAGAAATGAGGTGGGTTCTGACACTGAGCCTGGTTCTCGGAGCCTGCGGGGGCGACGACGAGGACACCGATCTGGGTCTGACCGAAGAGCAGTCCTTCGACAAGCAATTCGGGGAGCTCTACTGCGAAGAGACTGGCAACTGCAATCCCGAGACGCCCTGCGATCCGGGCAAGAGTGTCCTGCAAAGCGAGGGTTGTGCCTTCGACGCCGACTACGCCCAGGAGTGCCTCGAGCTCGAGTACATCTGCAACGACTCCCTGGGTGACGCGTTCATCGAGATTCCACCGGTGTGCGCTCTGGTCTACGACTGCTCCACCACATGATCTGGCTCCTGCTCGTCTCTCAAGCCCAGGGGCAGGAGGAGGTCTGCGGGGGCACCTTCGCGGTGGGCGAGTTCCAGGAGGCCATCGACGCGGTGGACGATGCCATCGCCGACGGCAACGGAACCCTGGCAGTGCGGATTCTCGACGACGTCTACGACGCGATGCGCTGTGTGGGCGGTCTCGTGCATCCCGACGACCTCGGTCGCATGGCGAGGCAGACATCGTTCGTCGCTTTCTACGCCCAGGATTTCGAGGAGGCAGAGGCGTGGGCGATCCTGGCCCGCGACACGCTGGGCGGCGAACCCTGGCCCGAGGATTACCCCATCACGGACCCCTACCTCGACATGCTCGACGCTCTCCCCGACATCCGCATCGGCGGGCCCGAGAACGCGGGATTCGAGATTCCGAAGAAGGGGGCCGCGCTGTTGGACGGGCGCTTTGCTCCTGCGCCCGAGGCTGCGGTCGGTGTTCCCCACCTGCTTCAGATCGCTGACAAGTCAGCGACGCCGGTTTGGACGGGATGGGTCGACGGCATGGCCTTTCCCGAAGAGCAGCTGGGCTATCCAAACACCGCTTCTCCGCCCAAGTGGTACGTCGAACCCGCCGCACCGGCACCCTTGCCCGAGGAAGTGATCGCCGAGCCAGAACCGGCCCCGGACCCCGATCCGGCGATTGAACCCGTGCCGACTCCAGAACCCGTCGCAGCACCCGTCGCAGAACCGGAGCCAGTGGCGGAGCCGGTCGCGGAGCCAGAGCCCGTCGTGGAGCCAGAGCCGCAACCCGCCTCGACCACGGTGAGCACGCCTGTTCTCGTCTTCGATGACGCCAGTGCGACCCGCTCGTGCGCCTGGAAGAACGATCCAAAGCGAGCCACCGCAACGGGCAAGACGGTCTCCATCAACAAGCACAACTACAACGTGAAGACAGCCTCCGAGCAGGCGGCGTTCAAGAAGGTGCTGCGGAGCTGTGGCGAGTTCCGGGCCGCTCGGCGATTCATTCGCTGGCGGCAGGCGAAAGCGAAGCTCGCCTTCGACGCTCGCTCCTTCCGCGAGTCCATGTTGAAAGCGATTCTCACCGACGAACCCAAGCGCCGGCGAGATCGCTGAACCCAAGTGAAGGGTCCAGGGACTTATCGGGTTGGTGCACCAACACTTTGGTGCGCCAACCCGATAAGTCCCCAGCGTTTCTTCAACGAGCAACCAAAAACGCCGAAATCGCAGGCCCCAAGTCCGTAATCACCGGACCAGGATCCGTCGGATTCCACCACCGATGCAAATCGAGCCACGTCGCCGGATCCGACCACGAGAAACCGCCGCCTGAGCACTCGATCAACAGCGAAGTCGCGCCGGTCGTCTCATAGAAGTGGTCGAGCTCCATCCCGCGAGAGATCGACAGTCCAGGAACCCAGCGGGACGTCTGGGCAATGGTGTACGTCTCGTCGAGCCCCGCGGCAAACCGCTCTGCCGCGGAGCGTAGACGCTCGACATCCGGCGGCTCTCGCCACCGACCGCCCCAGGGAAGCAGAATCTTCCTCCCGAAAGAATGCAGGGACATGGCACGATCTACCCTCCTCTTCACGCGATCCAACTCCTCGACGGCGACGGCGATCTCCGGCTCCGAGCAAGCGTGGGGTCCCGAGGTCCCCAGGAACGGAAGAAACCACGCCAACGGTTTGTACGGCGAGTAGTGGGTCGGCCAGTTGCGGTTGAGATCGACGCCATTGGCGTTGGCTCGTCGGAACCTCCACCTGCCAGCGTCGCGGTCCTGCGAAACCTGCCGATAGCCATCGGGGTTCAGGAGTGGAAGCGCCACTATGCATCGGTCCGGTTGGGGATCGGCGGCCAAACGACGCAACGCGTCCAGCGCGACAAGTACGCCGATCCACTCCGTCGCATGGATTCCGGCGACGAGAAAGCCCACCTTCTCAGCATCTTGTGGCCCTATACGAACTCGGAGCAGCGGCTCGCCCAGAACACTCGAGCCCACCTCGTCGACCGCCGCGGGAAGGCTTCGGATGGCGTCGAGAGCGGCCGGATAATTCAGGTACACGCTCCAAGGATAGTATAAGGACCGTCCTTTGGAGGCAGCACATGGGTCGGCTCGAGCACCGCTACGGCGACAACGTCCATATCCTCACCGATCCCTGGTCGAGAACTTGTCTGATGCGGCTCTCGTCACCGGCGAGCGGTGGCCTGATGTTCCATCGTCTCCTGGATTCTGCCTTCCGTCGGATACTGGTGGCGGCCACTGAACACCTGCCGCGCAAGACCTACGACGTGCCCACCCGAATGGCCGAGTCCGAGCCCCGGGCCGTCCTGAACGAGGAGTATCTGGACCCCGATCAGCAGGTCATCATCGTCGATGTCGCCCGCGGTGGCATGATTCCCAGCCATATCTTCCAGCTCCAGCTCCTCGAGCTCCTTCCGGACGAGGCGATCCGGGTCGACCACATCTACATGCAGAGGGTGACCGATGAAACCGGCCACGTAGCGGGTGTTGAAACTGCGGGATCGAAGATCGGTGGACCGGTCGGCGGCGCGACCATCATCATCCCGGACCCCATGGCCGCAACGGGCGCGAGCATGGCCGAAGTCATCGATCTCTACGCCAGTCGACTCGACGGTATCCCGACAAAGATCATCGTCTGCCACCTCATCGTGACTCCGGAATACCTCCGAAAGATCCAGGATCTTCCTTACGATGTAACGATCTGCGCAATGCGCGTAGATCGCGGCCTGTCGGACCCCGACGTGCTCGCGTCGATACCCGGCACTCACTGGGACAGGGAGCGAGGGCTCGACGATCACGACTACATCGTGCCCGGCGCTGGCGGCCTCGGAGAGTTGATCAACAACGCCTTCGTGTAGGCCGCCAGACCCAAAGCATAGAAGCTATGGGAGAAGGCCCAGGATGGTGCCACCTTCGGCCTGGAAGCGGAGACCGGCCGAGAGCGCCTCGTACACGGTCGGGTCGTTGTCCAGATCGATGTCCGGCGCGCCGTTCATCAGCACCGGAATCACCCCGCAGATCTCGCCGTTCCCGAACAGGGCGTCGCCCCCCATGATGGGGCAGACGTCCTCGTCGGGCAGGGTGCACAACGCGGCCGCGTTGTCCACGCAGTTGGCGTCCCAGGTGCCGTCGCCGTTGTCTGTGAACAGGTCGCCCTGTACGCCGAGGCAGCCACACAGGTCGCTGATGACCTCGTTGTAGGCGCCGTAGAAATCGTCGGTGGTGACGTAGCCGGAGAGCCTGCCGTTATCGATCTTGACGCCCTCGTCCGTGCGGGTCACCTCTCCCTCGATCTGCACGTCCTGAAGCGGCAGAATGAGGAGGCTACCCGGGGTCAGCGGCATCGCGATCTCGAACAGACCGTCCGTGGCGAGCAGCTGGTTGCCCGTGATGTTCGTGTTGGCGAACAGCGCCCGGGGCGTTCCGGTCAAGTCGATGAAGTTGATCGGGTCGACGTAGAACTCACCGAATCCCTGAGAGGCGCTCTGCCAGTCTGTCGTCAGCTGGTTGAACTCGCCGCGGAAGAAGGCCATGTGGTAGTCGCCATCGCCTTCGGGGATGTCGTTGTGATCGAGCAGTGCGACAAAGCCGCCGTCCAGAATCGTCTGGTCGATGGTGTCCTGAACGTCGAGCTGGAACAGCCCGGCCGCCGCCGCGATTCCCGCCAGCGCGTTGTCGTCGCCGGCATCGCGGCTGATGGCTCCCCAGTCTCTACAGCAGGGGTTTCCACCGTTCATGTCGGGGATGAAGAAGGTGTGCAGGTAGCTGGTCTCACCGAAGACGTAGTCGTCGTACGAGGCCGGCCACGCGAAGCCATCGGTATCGGTATCGGTATCGGTGTCCGTATCGGTGTCGGTATCGGTGTCGGCATCTCCGACATTGTCGCTGTCGACGCCATTATCCTTGTCGCCGTTACATGCGATGGCAAACAGGGCCAGCCCAACGGGGATCCAGTAGCGCATTCTCAACCTCTCTGTTGCCGCGCAGGATATCCGTCCTCGCACCGATCCGCTCCTCAAGGCAGTAAAATGCTACTTACCGGCTTGCAGAGGGCTCTTCAGACGAGGAGGTTCGGGTGCGGTGCCCTCGTGGGGTACGAAGACCATCTCGCCGATGAGAACATCGGGCGCGCTCAACGTCACGGGTACGGACTCAGACCCGAAGTTGTCGCTGGTGTCGTAGTAGAAGGTCTTTTGCGAATTCGCGCCCGCAGCCACCACGTCCCGGAGGGTACGCAGGTCGGCACCGCCCACCTCCAAGCCTCGGATTCGCTCCTCACGCCCGTCCTTGTACAGACGAACGACGTCGAGCGGAGCCATGAGCGCAGATTCCTCGCCGCCTCCGAACACGATCATCGAGAAGAACCCAGGACTCCCCTCTCCTTCGAGGCCTTCGTCGCGTAGGGAACGCACCAACAAAACGTGGTCGAGATCGTAGCTTGCCGCCATGGCGAGCCCCTGCTTGACCATCTTCTTCCAGGAGACCTCCTTGGCCGCCTGGACGCGCACATTGGACGGTTGACCGGTCAGCTCCTCGCCGAGTCCACCGCGAGCGTGGCCGTTGGTCTCGCTGCCATCCTTGTTCGGGATGCGCGACATGAGGAGGTTTCGAACCAGTCCGTCCTCCACCACCGTCACCTCGGAGGCCTCTACGCCGGCATCGTCGTGGGTGAACGAACTGGGGAGCGGATCGTCTGAGACGGGATTGTCGACGACGCTCCAGCCAGTCGGCAGGATTCGACGCTTCAGCCGGAGCGGGTCCTTGCCCTTCTCTACCTCTCCGGTGAATCCGAGCTCGTCCATCTCCGGCGTGCCCGACAGTGCGGGCAACAAGAGCTGAGCGAACAGGTCTACCGCTGCCGAACCGGAGAAAATCACCGGTCCCGCGTACTCGTCCTCGAGAGCCGGAGCGGCTGCCCAGGCTTCCAGTCGCTGGGCTGCGGCCTCAGTCTCCGCCTTCATCTCCTCGAGGCTCGGCAGATGCTCGATTTCGCTCACCAACCAGGAGGCGTGATCCCATGCATAGGTGCCATCCTCGGCGCGAATACTGCCGGCGGCGTAGATGGAAGTCTCGGCAGTTGGCAGGACCACCCGGGTGTCGGAGCTGTCGACGATGACCTTCCGGCCCGCTGAGGCGGAGCATTGGGCCTCGGACCATGCGACGTCGGGATGTTTGAGGAAGACTGCAGAGAGTTCTCGGCACACCTGCGCCAGATTCTCCTCGGAAGGGAGGGTCTTGGTCTCCCCCTTGAACTGCACACCCTCGGTGGGAGCGAAATCCGGAGGGCGTTTCATGTCCAGGCGTCCACGGCGCGACGCGATCTTGCGAGAGAGGTTCTCGACGGCCGCCTTGTATTGAGCGTCCGCGAGGAGCCACCCGGCCCGCCGGATCTCGGTCGGACTCGCCTGGATGCCAAGGCCGCGGCTGTCGAATCCGCGATCGTCCCATCGGGAGCCGAAGTGGGAGCTGTCCACCTCGGGATCACCTACTCGCACGTGTACACCCAGGCGACGTGATGGCGATCTCCATTCTCTGACAACACCACCAAGGGTTGCGGTGATGTTGATGCGCTCTCGCTCGGACAGCTGGTAGGCCAGAAAGTACGGCGAGTCCGCGTCTTCGAGTTCGAGTTTGGTGATGTTCCGCTCCAGCTCTGCTTCGAGGGCATCGACGGTCGGATCTGCGAAAGCCAGGGTTGCGAGGAGATAGATCATGTGTCACCTCCCTCGTCGGGTCTGGGTATGAGCGGCCCCCGGTTCTGGTTCTTTTCCTTTCTCTGGAGCTCGAGCTGTTTGATGAAAAGGCTCGGTGAGACGGCACTGTTGGGGACGCTGCCGCTCTCCGCTCCGCAGAATCCGTTGAAGACGCCCGGATCAGAGCCCGCCGCCACGATGTTGCCCAACGCGACCAGTGGCGTACCCACCAGGTCGATGCCGCGGATCAGCTCGTCGGGACGGCCGTCGGCGTAGACCCTCCACGCGGTACTGGCCCGGATATTGAAGGAGTTCGGCATGAACACGCCAGTGAGCGTGAAGCCACCGGCCAACTCGTCGACGATCAGCCCGAATGGCTTGTCCTGGGCCTTGAGTTCCCGTCGCATCAGCGCCCGCAGCTGGTCTTCTGATTTCGGGTCGGTCGTCTCGATGATCGTGTTCGCCATCCGAGCTACTGCTCTGCGGGACTCCATGGCCCGTCCGTGGCCGTTGCTCTTCTCGAACCCCTTCACCGGCGAACGGGACATCAAGAATCCCTTGAAGACTCCCTTGTCGACCAGCATGGCCCGCTGGGCGGGAACGCCTTCCTCGTCATAGCGGTAGTAGCCGTTGAGATCGTAGTCGCCATAGTGCTCGATCGTGGGATCGTCGTAGATCGAAATGGAGGTCGGCAGGAGTTGCTTTCCGATGTATTCCTTGAAGGTCTGGCCCTCGGACGCACGTTTCTGACGGTGGCCCTCAACGCGGTGCCCCATGACCTCGTGGATGAACACGCCAGCCGCTCTACCCCGAAGGAGAATCGGACCGGTGTAGGGTTCCCCGCGCGGCGATTCACGAAGAGCGACCAGATCTCGGACGACCGAATCCGCCCATTGCTCGAGCTCCGCGGTCTCGGGAAGCTTGCTCAGATCGTGCACGTCGAGCCACCGATAGATGGTGAGGTCCATGCCATCGTCGGCCGAAGTGCTGGCCCACATCGACAACCGATAGTGTGGCAGCGGGTCGCGGATGCGAACGCCTTCCGAACTCACAAAATACTGGTTCTTCACCGTGGCACTCAGCTGGACTTCGGACTGCTCCACCTTGGCGTGGGCGTCGACGCGGTTGGAGACTTCGACGAGGACCGCCTCCCACGCCGGGCGATCGAGCTTCATGTTCGCCAGATCGTTGATCTCTTTGCTCGGCTCCTCGACGCTGAAGTCGGCGGACTGGTCCTCCTCCTCCACCTTGACCTTGATGTTGGTCCGCACCTGCACGATCCGCTGCCGCGCCTGCTGAATCGCGTGATCGGTCTGCCTCCAGATCGCCTGGCGGATGCCGAGAGCGTCCCCCTCGACGGGAAGGGCTTCATAGTTGAAACGGGTTGAGTCGAACTGGCCGCCAAAAGTCCCGCGGATCTGATGAGTGTTGTCCAGCTCGGGCGTTCCGACGCGAGCGGTCACACCCAAGGATCGAGAGTGGTTTTCGTTCGACGCATACAGCGCCCCATAGCGGGCAGAGACCGTGGCGCGCTGGATATCTACCACGCGGTAGCCGAGGTAGTACGGCGCATCTTCGACGCCATCCCAGGCTTTCATGGTGCGATCGAGCTCGATATCGAGCGCTTCGAGCACAGGATCCTCAGCGGCGAATGCGGCCAGGAAAAATAGCAGTGTGAGCATGCGCGCACTCTAGCAGGGGGTCGGCCTGAGGTCCGAAAACCGAGCGCGACGCGTTCGCATTACGCGGCTCAGCGCCGTTCCATCCTCGTTGTTACCAACCTCCATCTCGACGATATACCGCGGAAGCCACAACTCGCTGACCCCGTGGTGAAGGAGCTGGAGCTTCACCCACAAACGACCGAGCAGGCGAACGGCCAAGCTCCCGCCGATGGGCCGCTCTTCGAGGCCCAGGCGATCGCGCAACCAGTGGCGGGTCTGCCGGTCTGGCGGCAGATGGCACATGGCGACCGCTGTCGGCTCGGCGACCGCCAGCAAGCATGAGAGGTTGGCAAAGCCAGTGTTCGGACCCTCGTCGCGGTAGGGCCTCGTAGTGCGTGCGAGCCGCATCGAGAACACCAGCTCCCCAGCCAGCTCACGAAAGTCGCATTCCATCGAGACGCGCACGCGGTGCAGGAGCTGCCAGGCCGTTTCGTAAGAAACTTCCAACACTCTGGCCAGGTTGGCCGCGGTCACACCGAGCGGCGCAGAAAGAAACTCCGCCGCTACAAACCAATGACGCATCGGGACGTGGCATCCATGCATCAAGGTGCCTGCGGTGACGGACGTCTGCTTTGTGCAGCCGCGACAGACGAAGACTCGCGGCCGTGTCGCGATGCGACGGTGCCGACTGCCTCCGCACCGGCAGATCAGTCCATCGGGCCAGCGGAGACTGTAGAGGCGATTGGCGCACTCGAATTCGGAATCGGGGATCATGCTCACTCCAGAAGTGATCCCTGCTACCCCCCAAAATCCGCATGCGGGGCACTAGCCGCGCCAGATTTCCGCCCCCTCACACACCCTCCTTGGAGGCTGGGGACTTATCGGGTTGGTGCACCGCCAAGCGATGATGCGCCAACCCGATAAGTCCCCAGCTTCTCCCAAAGGGGAACCAAAATCCCCATTCTACGGCCAAAAGACCGTTTTGGGATTCGAGAGCGGCTTCAGCCGCGAACTTCTGGAGTGGTGTACACGCTCAGACCGCCAGCGACGCCCGCGGCTTCGTGTGTGCCGACACATACGAGCTCCGACGTGCACAGATCGCGGAACGCGTCCGAACACAAGAGCGGGATCCCGACCCGTTTGCAGAGTCCCTCCATGCGCGCGACCTCATTGGCGGCAGGCCCAATCACCGAGAATTCCAGACGGCGAGGCGTGCCGATGTTCGCATACAGCACGCGACCCGCATGCAGCGCAATGCCGAATCTGATCGGCGGCCCGTTTCGGTTCGCGTTGATCTCATCGCGCCGAGCCATCGCCTGCTTTGCTGCCGCCAAGGCACGATCTGCGGGAGACTGATCCATCGGGAACACCGCCATCACCGCGTCGCCTATGAAACGCAGCACCTCCCCACCGTGGTCCAGCACGGCTCCAGCCGTACAGTCGAAGTAGGCGTTGAGGAGCTCCTGGTAGTGGTCGAGGTCCATACGGTCCGCCAACGGCGTCGAGTCTCGCAGATCGCAGAACCAGAGCACACATTCGATGATCTCACCGTCTCCGAGCGTGACGATGCCGTCGAGGACCTTCCGGCCCGACCAGCTGCCGAGGTAGGTGTCGAGAACGGTCTGGGCGAGCTCGTCGCTCGTCGCGGCCTTCACCGTCAGGGACAGCGGCAAGGACAGATCGGTCAGCGCGGCGATCTCCTCTTCGGTGAACCCGGCTTGCCGACGGGTCGCCAGGGAGATCAGCACACCCTCCAGATTGGGGGGAAGCTCGGCCCAACGCGCCACGCCGCGCTCGTAACAGCGGAAGAACAACAGGTAGTCGGCGTAGCCCTGGTCTCGGTATTTCTCGAGTTGGGGATAGGGCTGACTCTCCCCCAAGAGGCGGTATCGAGTCACCGGCGTGTTGGTGGAAGACGCGTTGAAAAAGGGAGAGTTCCGGCTCCCGGGTCCCGCCATTACGGTTCTCGGCACCTTGACGTCGAGAATGACCCCCTCGCCGTGGGCCCAGACCAGTTCGATGGCGCCATAGGTGGGATGCAGGAGCATGCCCCCGAGGCTGATGCGATCCACCTCGATACCGCCATTGCGAAGTCGACGACCGAGGCCGTCGATGACATCTCGTACCGAAGTCTCCCGAATGCCCTGCTCCATCAACCAAGTGGAGAGGTCGGCGATGATTGGTGCGAGATCGGACATGCGCCGATGATAGCGCCAGCAAGACAACTCGATCCGGCCGAACATCGCGAACCTGTGAGGTTCACGGGTCAGTCGCAGCTCGAGGGGTGGTTCGAGCACTCGGGTATACGAAAGACCACTGGAAAGGGGTACGTTCGGCCGGATCAAATGGGTGGCGGTTCGCCTCCTGGTGTCATCCCCTACAACGCAGCGCCGCAACTTTCCTTGAACGACCGCTCAGAAAAACTCCTCGACGACCAGCTGGATCGGAACGGCGGGAGGAAATAGATGCGCATATGGCGGGAGAGAGCCTGATAGAGGCGTTCGGCACGCACTGCACAGCATGCGGGTCCGAGCGTTCACCAGATGATGTCTACTGCGGCTGCGGCGCATTCCGCCCGATGGGCGGTTGGTCGACCAGGGCGCCAGAGCCAGAGACCGTCGAGACCCTGCTTTCGAGGCGGCTCGGCAAACGCTACGTGTTCGAGCACATCGTCCACAAGTGGGGCGGCCACATCGAGTATCGGGCGCAGTCCGCAACGGGGACGCCGGTGCGTTTTCTCTTCTATACGGCGGCCATGGAGACCGGCTTCTCCAGAGCGTTTCACCGCAGCGGGCGTGCCGCCTCCCGGATCGAAGACCGGCGGGTGGCCACGCTGCTCGACTTTGGCTCAATCACCAACTCGGCCTATTACGCGGCGATCAAACACGTAGAGGGGCCGTCCCTGGACGAGCTCCTCGACCGCGGCCCGATGAAGACGGAACGCGCACTGAAGCTCTTCCTCGAGATCGCCTACGCACTCCAGGCCCTCCACGAGGCCGGACAAGCGCTGGGGCTGCTCACGCCCGAGGACATCATCCTGACCCACGATGCGGGTGGCGACGAATCGGTCACCATTCCGCCCGCCGACTGGGTGATCGGACCACTCGTCGGGCGAGCACCGAGGCGTTTCGCCGCTCCAGAAATGGCGAAACAGAACGCCGACCATCGATGCGACCAGTACAGCTTGGGCTTCATCATGATCGAGGCGTTGACCGGACATGGTCGGGTCGAAGAGCAGTCCGCCGCCGAGGATGTGCCCCGCCGAGTCGAGCGAATGGTGCGGCAGTTGGTGGACCACGATCCGAATGCCCGCTTCGAGAGCCTCGCGCCGGTCTGCCAGATCCTCGAAGACGCTTTGAACATGGGCAAGCACACCCCGCAGCCCACACCACCGCCCATCCCGGGCCGACTGGCGACGGTCAAGTTCGAAGGCCTCACCGACAGCGTCAATACACCGCTTCCAACCGTGCGTTACGGGGCGACGCCCTTGGGCGCCGCCGATACGATCATCAACGAAACACCCCCGCCGCCCCCCCGAAGCCCAACACCCCGTCCTGTCTCCCCGGCCCCGCCAGCGCAGCGATCCTTCAACCAGTTCGTCATCGTCGCGGCCCTCACGTTGGCCCTGCTGTCGATGATCGTGCTCGCCGCCACGACGCTTTACAGTGGGGCCTCCGGACCTTCGGACACAGTCCAGGTCTCCGCCACCCCGACCAAGATTCCACGGCCGGCGATCGTCGAGGCGACCCCAGAGCCAGAGCCAGAGCCAGAGGAACCTGAGCCCGAAGAGGCAACAGACGGGGTCGCCGACGCCGAAGTCGAGGCCGCCAAAATCGCTCCCGCTCCTGGTCCGCGCCCCCGTCGCCCGCCGCCGGCACCGGTGGTCGCACCACCGCCCGACCCGGAGCCGGCCCCCGAACCCGAACCGGTTGCGGAGCCAGCGCCAGTGCCTGATCCCGTCCCACAGCCAGATCCCGAGCCCGCCGCCGCGGTATTCGATGTGCAG
>Ga0315336_1002377_pt1 | contig 29090 bp, 28 predicted proteins | sample ASW5metaG_FD_204512 | JGI IMG/M metagenome (GOLD analysis project Ga0315336, IMG submission 204512) | Ammonia-oxidizing marine archaeal communities from Monterey Bay, California, United States - ASW #5 | ecosystem: Environmental > Aquatic > Marine > Intertidal zone | place: USA: California... | reverse complement strand
TGCGAGTTTCATGGACTACTTCATACCCACCGCAGTCGAGACGCCGGAATGGACGACGGACCACACGGTCACGCCCTGTCCGCACCATCCGATCGGCGCCAAGGGCGTCGGCGAAAGCCCCAATGTGGGCGGGGTGCCGGCCTTCTCGAATGCCGTGAACGACGCCTTTACCGCTCTCGGAGGCGTGCATACCCAAATGCCGCACACCGCGCCGCGGGTTTGGGAGCATGCCAAGGAGCTGGGACTCGTAGCCTGACGAGCATCCAGTCCTCCCAAAAGTGGACCCGGCCCGTGCATTCGGGCCGGGCCCACACCATATTTGAGATCATCCGCACATGATGACACGTGAACAGGTTCAGGATCGGCTGTCAGAGGTCGGTTACATCGCCGGGCCACAGCTCTCGATGGCGATTTCCATGATGCAGCAGCTCGAACGGCCGCTGCTGCTCGAGGGTGACGCCGGCGTTGGCAAGACCCAGGTAGCGATTTCGCTCGCCGAGGCGCTCGGTCGGCGGCTGATCCGCCTGCAATGCTATGAGGGGCTCGATTTCTCGAACGCCATTTATGAGTGGAACTATCAGCGCCAAATCCTGGCGATCAAAATCCTCGAAAACGAGGAAATCGACGCCGCGGAGAAGGAGCAGCACATTTTCAGCGAGGACTTCTTGCTGAAACGTCCGCTCCTGCAGGCCATCATGCAGGATGAGCCGCCGGTTCTGCTAATCGATGAGATCGACCGCGCGGACGAGGAATTCGAGGCTTTCTTGCTCGAAATCTTGTCTGATTTTCAGGTCTCGGTGCCGGAACTGCACACCATCGAGGCCAAGTCGATTCCTTATGTGATTTTGACCTCGAACGGGACGCGGGAGCTTTCGGACGCCCTGCGGCGGCGCTGCCTCTATCACTTCGTCGATTATCCGAGCGAAGAGGCCGAGTTACGCATCCTGAAAGCCCATTATCCCGGAATCGAAGACGCGCTTGCCGGACAGATCGTCCGCTTCGTCCAGGCGCTCCGCAAGGAGGATTTGATCAAGAAGCCGGGCATCGCCGAGACCCTGGACTGGGCAGCCGCCCTGATGGGGCTTAAAATGCGCGGGCTGCTGGATGACCCGGAAGCGATTCACCAAACGCTGTTATGCGTATTGAAGACGCGGGGCGACCGTGATGCGATCACGCCCGAACTCGTCGGGCGGATTGCCGGAAAGGTCGCGTAAGCCATGGCGCTTGCCTCTGTCCTCGAATTCCCGCCGCCGCCGAGCACCCCTGTCCACATCCGGGTGCTGGAATTCGCGCGCGCGCTGCGGGCCAATGATTTTGTGATTGGAACGGGCGACGTGGCCGATGCAATTGCCGGCATGTCGCAATTGGACATCCTGAACCAGGACGAAGTGCGTTGGCTGCTGCGATCGGTGTTCTGCTCGAACCAGCGGGAATGGAAGAAATTCGACGACATCTTCAATCTGTTTTGGTTGATGCAAAAATCGGGCGACGGCGTGCGGCTCGGCAAGGGCGGCGGCGGCTCCCAAGGCGTGATCGAGTCCTCGAAGAAACAGGATCCCAACGCCGCGATGGCCGATCTGCTGAAGCGGATGCGCTCGGATGAAGACGAGGACGAGGATTCGAGGGCCAGCGGAACCGGACGCCGCGAGGGCGCCTCGTCGATTGAGAGCGCCGATCAGGTCGATCTGGCCCATCTCACCGACGCCGAAGCCTTGAAGAAGATCAAGGAACTCACCGACCGCCTGGCAATGCGGATTCGCTACAAATACTCCAGGCGATATCGTTTTGGGCGCAAGGGACAGCGGCTGGATTTGCGCCGTACCCTGCACCACAGCGTCTCCACCGGCGGCACCCCGATCCAGCTCTACCGCCGCCAGCGCCGCGAAAAGCCCTTCAAGCTGGTGGTCTTGCTCGATGTCTCGGGCTCGATGGACCAGTATTCGAGCTTCTTCCTGCGCTTCATTCACGGCGTGCTGCAGAGCTTCGAGGAAGCGGACGCCTTCGTCTTCCATACCCGCCTGGTGCACCTCTCAAATGTGCTCGCCGAGCGCGATCCCGACAAATTCGTCGACCGCCTGACGCTGTTGGCCCAGGGCTGGTCCGGCGGCACCAGGATCGGCGAGTGTCTGGGCATCTTCAATCAGCATTACGCCAAGGGAATCATGAATTCGCGGACCATGGTGATCGTGGTGAGCGATGGCTTCGACACCGGCGAACCGGAACAGTTGGCCGGCGAGCTGGCGGCCATCAAACGCCGCGCTAAGCGCCTGGTCTGGTTCAACCCGCTGCTGGGGCTAGATGGTTATGAGCCCACCGCGCGCTGCATGGCGGCAGCACTCCCCCATATCGATCTGTTCGCACCAGCCCACAATTTCGAGAGCCTGGCGGCGCTCGAGAACGAATTGGCGAGGATGTAACCATGGGCGTCGATCCAAGACAGGCGATCGAAGCCTTCGAGCACAGCGACCGCAGCTCGGAGCCTTATGCGCTCGCCACCGTCGTGCGCACGGAGGATTCGACCTCCGCGCAGCCCGGCGCCAAGGTGATCATAACCCCCGAGGGCGAATTGATCGGCTGGGTGGGGAGCAGTTGTGTCCAAGGCGCGGTGCGCAAGGTGGGCCAAGAGGTGCTGCAGACCGGCAGCGCCAAGCTGATCCGGGTGAAGCCCAAGGAAGACGTATCGGGTTCCCACGATGAGGACGGCGTCGAGCTCCACAAGAGCGGCTGCCCGAGCAAGGGCACCAGCGACATATTCGTTGAGCCGGTGCTGCCACGGCCCCAGATCGTGATATGCGGCAATTCCTATGTGGCGCAATCCCTGGCGGACCTCGCCACCGCCAGCGGCTACGCGGTTTTGTGGGCGGCACCTGGCCTCGATCCGGCCGAGGCGGAAGCCCATGGAGAGATATTGAGCGAATTCGACTTTACGGGCGCCAAGCGTCTGGAACAGAGCTATTGGGTGGTGGCGACCCAGGGGGCCCGCGACCGGGACGGCCTCAAAGCCGCACTCGCCCAGGATGCGCCTTACATTGCCTTCGTCGGCAGCCGGCGGAAAATCAAGAAGCTCAAGGATGCCTTGCAAACCGAGGGGGTGCCCCAGGCAAGGCTCGACCAGGTGCACTGCCCCGCCGGCCTCGATCTGGGCGCGAGAGAGCCCGCCGAGATCGCCGTTTCGATTCTGGCGCAGATCATCCAGACCCGCCGCGCGCAGGAAGCCGAAACCGCGCCCGCGGACGTCGAGAAGAAGGCGAAGTCCGCATGAGCGGCGAATTTGGTCCCAAAATCGCGGGGCTGCTGCTCGCGGCCGGTTTGTCGACACGCATGGGCGAGGTTAACAAGTTGACCCTGAAGATCGGCGGCGTCGAAATGGTACGCCGTGCGGCGCGAAACCTGATCGATTGCGGGCTCGATGTCTTTGTGGTGGTTGGTCACGAGCGCGAAGATGTCGCCGAAACGCTCGCCGGATTGACCTTAACCCTGGTCGAAAACCCCGACTACCGCGAAGGCCAGCCCTCATCCATGCGGGCGGGCCTCAAAGCAGTTGGCGGGGACTACGACGCGGTAATCGTAGCGCTCGCCGACCAGCCCCTGCTCGATGCCAGAGACCTGACCGGCTTGCTCGCTGCCTATGAAGGTTCCGATGAAACCAAGATCATGATCCCGTTTTACGGCGGCGAACGAGGCAATCCGATCGTTCTGCCCCGGGCCATTGTGGAAGAGATTGGGGAGGGCCCGATGAATTTCGGCTGCCGGAAGTTTATCGAGCGCAATCCAGACCGGATCGCCGTCTATCAGGCGCCAAACGACCACTTCACCCGGGACATCGATACGCCCGAGGCCCTGGCCGCCCTGGAGCACGCCTGAATTGCAATGGATGCAGCGGTTCGCGACCCGAACCGCGCAAAAAGTGAGGAGATCAGACCATGAAATTCGCTGGAGAAAATTCGATCCCCGCGCCGCCCCAAAAGGTTTGGGAAGCGCTGAATGATCCGGAAGTCCTGCGCCAATCGATTCCCGGTTGCGAGTCGTTGGAAAAGACCGGCGACAACGAGTTCAAGGCAACGGTTGTGACCAAGATTGGCCCCGTAAAAACCAAGTTCGACGGCGAGGTCTCGTTGAGCGATCTCGACCCCCCCAATGGCTACACGCTGTCGGGCAAGGGCTCGGGCGGTCCGGCCGGCAATGCCAGGGGCAGCGCCAAGGTGACGCTGAAGCCCAACGGCGCCGGGACCCTTCTGAGCTACGACGTGGATGCCCAGATCACCGGCAAGCTCGCCCAGCTTGGCTCGCGGCTGATCCAGAGCACCGCCAAAATGCTCGCCGGCAAGTTCTTCGACAAATTCGGAGAGGTTGTCGCGGGCGGCGCTGCACCCGCTGGAGCGGCCAAGCCTGCTGCAGCCGCTGCGGCTCCGGGCATGACATCTACGCAATGGATCTATATCGCGCTCGCCGCCGCCGCGGCGCTGATCGCGGTCTGGGCGCTGATGTAAGTCCTGCGGCTACTTAAGGCCCGCCAACAACTAGTCAAGCGCTTCACGCCTATTCCACGCTTCCGCCGATCGCGGGCCCGTGCTTTGATTGCCGTGCCTATGGTGATGCGAGCCGGAACGCCCGCATTGCCTGCTGCTACGGGATCGATGGAGGGGCCCCATGAAGCTGTTGCTGAACACCACGTCGCCCTATGCGCGCACCGCCCATATCTGCCTGCTGGAAAAGGGCTTCGAGGTCGAGACCCAGATCGTCAATCCCTGGGCCGATGACGAAGACTTGCTCAAGGCCAATACGGCAGCAAGGGTGCCGGCCTTACTCCTAGACGATGGCCGCGTGCTGACCGAAAGCCTGTTGATCGCGCTGTGGGCCGAGCACGAGCGCCCGGAGCCTTCGCTGGTCGGTGACAACGCGGAAGCCGTTATTTCGGCCGCCGGTGTTGCCATGGGGATCAACGAGGCGGCGGTTCATACCCTGGTCGGACGGCTGGTGAGCGACGGCGCGATCACAGTGCCTAAGTTCGACGAAGCGCCGGTCGGACTACGTCGAAGGCGCTCGATGGTGACGGGCTTGCTGCGGCTCGACGAGCAGATGGCCGTGCTCGGCCAGGTCCAGATGAATCTGGCGGTTGCCACGGCCATCGTCGCGCTCGACTATGTGGGCTTCCGGTTTCCCGACGCCCCTTGGATGCCCGACGTCCCCAATCTTCGCCTGCTGCGGTCTGAATTCGCCGACCGGCCCTCGATCGCGAACACCGTGCCGCACGAGTAGCTGCCTTCGCCCGAGGCGCCGGCTGAGCCCTAGAATTCGAATGGATCGCCGACGGTCGCCTCATTTGGCATCTTTGTCTCGTGGATCTGAAGCCATTTGAGGCGGACTGGGTCGCCGGGCTCCACTACCAGCACAGCGCTTACCCGCCGGGCGTGATTGGGCGGATCGAAGTTGCCGGCTTCTCTTTGCCATTCCTCGTAATTGACCAGCAAATAGCCCTCGGACTGCATCGGGCGCAGCTGCGGGTTTCGGATTTGCTTCTTGAAGTTGGGATTCTTGGCGTAAAGCCCACGAATCAAACCGATCAGACCGTCGCGGTCCAATACGCTTCCGTCGGGCAGAATGATCTGAAAGCCCTCAGCCAAGTGGCTGGCGTGGCGCCGATCGAATAGCTCTTCTTCTTCCGGGCACTCGCCCCGAAACCACTCATTGATAAAGCCGTGAAAGCCGTCGAACTCCGCGTTCAAGGCTCGTGAAACGGCGGCACTATCTGCGGCTGACATTAGAATTGCCCCTTTCGTTTCCGTCCCCTCGGCCGATCAAAGCCGGATTGCGCGACTACCGGCAGCCAGCCATGATACCATCGTGGCAGGCAAAGCTGGCTGAAGGAGTTAAGCCATGACCGCGCAGGCCCAAACGGCAATCGTCAGGGAATCGGTCTGGGACTACTCGCCCGACGGTGCCCTGGAGCCCACCAGCAGGCGGATCCGCGTCGTCCATGGCGGCGTCACCATCGCCGATACCACGCGGGCCATCAGGGCGCTCGAAAAAGGCATCCCGCCCGATTATTACATTCCGGTCGAAGACGTGATTGTGGAGCATCTTGAACGCACCGAACGCACCACCTTTTGCGAGTTCAAGGGCACGGCCTCCTACTTCGACATTAAAGTCGGCGAACGGGTGATCAAGGAGGCCGCCTGGTCCTATGGCGACTCGCCTGAAGGCGCCAAATCGATCGAGGGCTATATCGCGTTCTATCCCAACCCGATGGACGCCTGTTATGTCGATGACGAGCAGGTGAGCCCGCGGAGCAGCGACTATTACGCCGGCTGGGTCACTAGCGACATCGAAGGTCCATTCGTCGGCGATCCCGGCGTCGACTTCGACCCGCTCGCCCATTAGCCACCTTCAATGTGGTCCGCGAAGCTGAGCTAGAAGCAGTCGCCGCCGAGCAAGCCCGTTTTCAGCTCTTCGTTGGGCGGCTTGCCGAGCCACATGGAAATCCACGCCGTGGCAAAGGTCTCGCCTTCGATTTCGGTAGCGGTTTCACCGTCGACCGTGACGGTGGTTCCCCGCGCCGGCAGATAGTCGAAGACTACCGTCTGCCCCTTCTTGAAGCCGCTCATCGCGGCCTGGAATTGCTCCATCGGCTCCTTCAGGGTGTCGGTCAACTCGCTGGCATTCAGTCGGAGCGAGCGTTGCATCCCAGACTTCATGCTGCTCTCGTTCACGTCCTCGACAAACCGCATGATCAACCGGCGTGGCTGGTCCTGCCCGATGATGGCTTGCGGGTCGGTCGAGCGCTCCGGCAGATAGAGGCCCGCAACGTAAACGGCGAAACCCAAAAACGGCGCCAGCCGGACACCCATACCGTTCAGGACCAACTCGTCGTCGCCATGCTCCAGGCTGTCGGGCATGGTGACGCCGCTACAGGTCGCCGCCGCTGCCGGCCCGCCCAAGATCACCATGAGGCAAAGCGTGAAGCTCAAGTTTCGCACTGTTTCCATTTCCCAGCCTATTCGGTCAGATGCGCGACATTATCATAAGTCTCGGTGCGGGGCGTCGAGTTCAAATAATCGGATAGCCCGCCAAATATCATCAGTGCCCTGGGCGCGGCCGCGAGCGCCGCGCGCCTGGTCCGGTAGATCGAAGTAACGATGGCATGCCCGTCATCGCGCCACGCGCCGTAAACATCCACGATGCCCGGCAGTTTCTTGATCTCCGGCTTTAGTCCGGCGAGTTTCGCCGTTGCCTCGTCAATCCGCGATGGATCGCATTGAAACGTCGTGATCCGTGCAAACATGAAACCCGAACCCGTCCTGTTCTGAGAAGCTCTTTCGGGCGGATAATCGTGCGGTTTGCGCCTCAGCGCAACGGGCTTTAGCGCCCCATCAACGCTTTGGCCAACCTGGAAATTGAAGCAACTGAATCTACAGCGTCAACAGACGAATCAAATGTCTTTTAAACAAAGAAAGCCGGAAATTTCCTTCAATCAAATTGAACTTCGAACACTCCTTGCATGAATAGCCAGATATCGAAATCTATATCGCCAGCATCAAACAGCAATACGGTTCTATTGCTGTAACTACCTTTAAAGCAATTTTGATCTAGATGACCTACCGCCTCAGAATAAGAGGTGACAGGAATTGGAAGCGGCGCCTGGCTTTTCGTCCAGTCTCCTAGGTTTAACAATTGAGTGCCTTGAGGGATGACGTATTGAATTGTCGCTTCAAAAATGCTGGGGCAATTCGGATCTTTTGAAATGAACTGATCACGACAGACATATCGTGTCACTTCCAAGTTTATCGACTTAGCGAAATTTCTGAGCATTTCATGAAATGACGGCACTCGCACATTCGCCACAATTCCATCGGTGCCATCTCGAAAACAGTCATCGCCAACAATGCTGTGAACCACTCCGCAAAGGTTTTGCATGCCGCTGAAATCGAGCGGCGGCATTCCTTGTGGCAATCGATCTCCGATCGCTTCAATCTCGTCGTAACGCGAGAATCCTCCGACTATTGTCGCTCTTGAACCAAGTCCATCGGCAAGGGGTTGCCCAAAATCGACTTCCGTCACCGGGTACCTACTACGAAAGGCTGACGGGCCTAGTAGGTTTGTCAAAACATAGTGTTGAGTACTAATTTCTTCGTAGCTAAGCTCCAAAATCGGATTTGCGCCTGGTCCACGAATCGACTCGAAGGCTAGCAGCGATCGCCCGTTACACAGGACAAATAATCGTGCCTGAATTTCGGGATGGACCGAATAACTGTGAGCCTGTTCAACATCGTCAACTCCAATATCCTGACTTGGTGGTTTGGCTTCAATGACCCACCTGCCATACTCACGAACTTCGCAGATATAATCGGGTATACCTCTTAATACGGGGTCTTTTTCCGGTTTTTTCCTCCCGAGAAAAATATGTGGATAACGGAGCTCTATATGCCGCTCACGAAGAATGTTGTTCTCGGTACCAGAGCTATAGCCTAGACGCTGTAACAAGGGATCTATCACTTCCGCCCTTACGTCAGCTTCGTTCATTTCAGCAAAATTGGGGATTTGTCTTTCTTCCGCGCTCATAACGTGCACCCAATTATCTCACCAATTGAATTCACCTGCTTTTGACTCCCAGATCGAATTTATCGAATCCGGCGTGCAGACCCTGAAATTCTAATTTGATGTGATTCGCATAGCCTTGTGCACCGGTGCAGCCCAGTTTGAGCTTATGAAAACCCGCTCCGTGAAGATTTCGCTTTGTGAGATTCCGAAGCCGAGTTGTGTCGAGACAGTAGAGCTTCGTGCCCGATTCGAGAAAATGCGCATGTCGCGGAATACGTTCTGTTATTGCGCTATGAATGACGATCAAGAGATCGCCCTTGTCGCGATTGACCGTTTGCCAGAATTGAGCACGCTCGTTCTTTACGAACTGTACGTGCTGCAAAGCAAGCGTAGAAGAGGCTTTGGGAACGAAATAATGAAGAAAGTTGACAGCATAGCAAGAATTGAAGGATTTAAGAAAATAAGACTTATTGCGCGCCTGCTCGACAAAGATATTGGAGTTAATGATTTGAAATTATTCTACTACAGAAGAGGCTATACAGACGATCTTTTTGTTGAAGATGAGATGGAAAAATGTATTTCGGCGGGCATATCAGAGTGAATTCATCCTGTGAGCCATACGGATATCTCATATAGAAACTGATCTAATCCACGCAACGGGCTTTAGCGCCCCATCAACGCTTCTGCGCGTTCGCGGATGAAATCGGGCACTGGCGCCGGTCGGCGCGCCGCCATATCGAGATGGACGCCAAATTGGGCCAGGGTGGCGAAGGGTTGGTCCCTTGTGGCGTCGTGGATCTCGTGCAGGAACCAGAGCGACGTGCGGCCGAGATGCGCCACCGTGGTGCGGGTCTCCAACGCCGTGCCGAGCGGTGGCGGCGGCGAGACGCAGCTCAGTTGGTATTCGGCCGTCGAGTAGCCGATCCGGTTATCCCGCATATAGGACGAGGTCATGCCGATGGCGTTCTGGACCTGCACATTGGCATCCGAGCTATGATGAATCAGCGCGGTCAGATCGAGTAGACCGCGCCCATCCAGATCTTCCGCCCGCACCACTGTCTTGGCCGTTTCCACCCATTTGGCCCCGGCGCCCGCTTGAGTCTTGCGCTCGGACTCGCGCTCCGGCCAATCGATGGTTCCGGGCAAGTTATTGGTGTTCGGCTTGCCCGTCAGGCGCTGCAGAAAGCTGGTGCAGAGATCGCCCGTCTCCGAGTTGATGAGCTGGTGGCCGAGCAGGATGTCCCCGCCCTTGGCTTCCACCAGGCCGGACAGCACGTGATAGGCGTCGCCCGCATTGAGTTCCTTGAAAAATCTGGTCCAGCAATGGCTGGTCCAGGGCGTTGCGGCCTCGCCCGCCTCCCAGCCGAGCTCGGCCAACATCCGCATCGAGGCCGTGCTCAGCGCGCGAAAATAATAGGCGGTGGTGAAGTGCTCGACGGCGTCGAGCTCCCACGCCTTGACGACGCCCCTGAGCGTTTCCTGCATCTCTAGAAGCGCTTCTTGACCGCCTAAAAGACCGGCGTTTCCCGGTAAGATCCCCAGACCTCGCGACCGGCTTCGACGATATCGCCCATGCTGGCGCCCGCCTTCACCAGGTCGATGGTGACCGGCATCAGGTTTTGGTCCGGATCCTTGGCCTGCTCCTTGAAGCGGTCGAGCAGCGCCTGGAAGCGGGTCTCGTCGCGGGTCTTGCGCACGTGGTTCAGCCGCGCGATCTGCCGTTCGGCGGTGGTCTCGTCATAGGGGTGCAGTTCGCCGTCGAATTCCTCGTCTTCCATGACGTGACAATTGACGCCCACAACCGAATTGTGGCCCGCCTGCTTCCTCAGCGCGACGTCATAGGCGAAATCGGCGATCTGACGCTGGAACCAGCCTTCATTGATGAGCTTGATGGTTCCGCCCCTCTGATCCACCTCATCCAAGATCTTGAAGATGCCTTTCTCGTATTCGTTGGTAAGCGATTCCACGAAATAGGAACCACCCAGGGGATCGATCACGTCGCCCACGCGGGTTTCGTGAGCAATGATTTGTTGGGTCCTGAGCGCGATCCGCATCGCTTCCTCGGTGGGAATCGCAAAGGCCTCGTCCATGCCGTTGGTGTGCAGGCTCTGCGCCCCACCCAGCACGGCCGCCAGCGCCTGCAAGCCGGTACGCACGACATTGATCTGATATTGCGGCTTGGTCAGGGTGGCCGCCGCGGTCTGGCAGTGGAAGCGCAAACGCATGGAAGCCGGATCCTGCGCGCCGAAACGCTCCTTCATGATCTTGGCATAGGCCCTGCGGACCGCGCGGAACTTTGCGATCTCCTCGAAAAAGTCGTTGCCGCAGACGAAGAAGAAGGAAAGCCGCGAGGCGAATGCATCGACATCGAGGCCTGTCTTGGTGACCTCCTCCACATAAGTGATGGTGTTGGCCAGCGTAAAGGCGACTTCCTGGAGCGGTGAGGAGCCGGCCTCGTTGATGTGATAGCCGGAGATATTGATGGCGTTGTAGCGCTTCAGATGCTCCGCACAGTAGGTGATGCAGTCCCGGCAGAGCCGCACCGAAGGCTCGATCGGATAGATCCACTCCTTCTGCGCCATATATTCCTTCAGGATGTCGGCCTGGATGGTGCCGGCCAGCTTATTGAGGTCGTAGCCCCGCTTCTCGGCCACCGCGATATACATCGCCAGCAGAATCCAGGCCGAGGGGTTGATGGTCATGGAGACCGAGATCTCTTCGAGATTTATGCCGTCGTAGAGCGCCTCCATGTCGGCGAGCGTGTCGACGGCGACGCCCTCGCGCCCCACCTCCCCATCGCTCATCGGGTTGTCGGAGTCGTAGCCCATCAGGGTTGGCATATCGAAGTCGGTGGAGATTCCGGTCTGACCTTGGTCGATCAGATAGCGGAAACGCTCATTGGTGTCCTCGGCAACGCCGAAGCCCGCAATCTGGCGCATGGTCCAGTGGCGGCCACGATACATGGTGGGATAAGGCCCACGCGTGAAGGGATAGCGCCCCGGAAGGCCGATATCCTCAAGTGGCGTATCGGCGAGATCGAGAGGGGTATAGACGCGCTTCAAGGGGAAGCCGCCATAGGTCTCGAACTCTTCCTTGCGCTCGGGCTGGCGTTGCAGAAAGGCAGCGACTTCGCCACCCTCCCATTCGTCAACGGCCTTTTCCAGCGCCTCCATCTCTCCATTGCGTCGCGGTGTCCCGGTCATAGCGAGATCTCCTTCCAAACTTCGTCGAGCAATTGGCGGGCGGCCGGCTGCGGGGCGATCTCGCTCGCCGCCAGCCGCTTGGCCAACGCTTGAACCTTTCCGTCGCGGTTGCTCTCAAACTTGTCCCGCAAAATGTCTTCGGCCGCCTTCAGCAGCCGCATTTCCGCCGTGCGATAGCAGCGTTTCTGCCATTCATCGCCGGATTTGAGCCATTTCAGATGGTCGTCGATCGCCTCGACCAGCTCATCGGTCCCCTCGCCGCTTGCGGCACTCGTGGCGAGTACGGGTATCGGGCGATCCGCGTGATCGCCGAGCGATATGCCCAAGGCGAGCATGGTCTTCAGCTCGGTTATCGTCCGGTTGGCGTCCGGACGGTCGCACTTGCTCACCACATGGATGTCGGCGATCTCCAAGATGCCGGCCTTGATGGCCTGGATGTCATCGCCAAGCCCAGGCGCCGAGACCACGACCGTGGTGTGTGCGGCCCGCACGACATCGACCTCGTCCTGTCCTACGCCGACGGTCTCGATGATGATCAGGTCGAAGCCGGCCGCGTCCAGAATGTCGATTGCCGGGAGGGTGGCTCGGGACAGGCCGCCAAGGGCGCCCCGTGTCGCCATCGAGCGGATGAACACGCCCTCGTCGCCACCAAGCTCGCCCATCCGGATCCGGTCGCCCAGTATGGCGCCGCCGCTGAACGGACTGGTCGGATCGACCGCGATCACGCCAATCTTGCGGCCATCGGCGCGAATCGTCTTGCAAAGCTCGGCAACCAACGTCGACTTGCCGCTGCCGGGAACACCCGTGATGCCGACGATATGGGCGTTGCCGGTGCGCTTGTAGATCTCGCCCAGCGCCGCCTCGGAGCTCTCCTCGCCCGACTCCGCACGGGTAATCAGTCGTGCGATGGCCGACACCTGCCCGTCGAGCACGCCTTTCACCAGCTTTTCGGAGGCTACCGGGGCCATGATCTCAAGCTTTTTCCGTGATCTTGGCTTCGAACTGCTGGAACACCTCACGGTCGTCGATCACGCGGCGCGCCTTGAAGTCGGTCCGCTCAATGGTGTTCTCTGGCACGATCTCGACCGCGGTCCTGACCGCCAACAGGCGCGAAAACTCTCGAGCCAGCTGATCCTGGAACGCGGCGATTGCGGCCTCGCCCTTGGCGGAGATGGCCTTCGCCGCCTCTACTTGGACCTTGAGCTCGTCCATTGCTGCGTCGCGCGAGATGATGATCCGGTGCTCGCCACCATAGCCCTCGATCAGATTGAGGGCGGCGTCGATTTCGCTTGGATAGATGTTCTCGCCGCGGATCGTGAAGGAGTCGTCGATACGTCCAAATACGCCGTCGGGGAGGTGCGGGTAAGTGCGCCCGCAAGGGGTCGGCCCCGCCTCCCAACGCGTCAGATCGCCCGAGAGCATTCGGATCATGGGCTGGGAGGTGCGTTCCAGATGGGTGTAGACCGGCGTGCCGCGCTCGCCATAGGGCACGCGGCGGAATTTCTCTGGATCGCAGACTTCCGTGTAGACCACGTCCTGCCAGACCACCATGCCGCTGGTCTCCGCGGTTCCCGCCAGGTTCATCCAAGGCGTCATTTCCGCCATCGAGCCGCTATCGACGACCTTGGCGTCATAGGCGTCGGCGATGCGGTCGCGGACGCCCGGAATCGAGGCGCCGGGCTCGCCCGAGAAGAACAGCGTCTTGAACCCGAAATCGCGGGGGTCGACGCCCGCGTCATTTGCGGCCTCGGCCAGATAGAGCGCGTAGGAAGGGGTGCCGTAGAACGCGGTCGGCTTGACGTCATTTAGCCAGTTCACAGCCCGCGCCGTCATGCCGGGCACGCCTGCGCCGAACGGAAACGTGGTCGAGCCCAGCCGCTCCGAACCCGCCATCGCGCCCCATGAGCCCAGATAAAGGCTGAAAACGGCGGCGCAGAATACGATGTCGCCAGGCCGAATGCCCATGCCCCACATGATGCGGGCGTGGGCATTCTGGATCGTATTCCAGTCGTTCCTGCCGATCGCAAATGCGGTGGGGCGCCCCGTGGTGCCGGAGGTTCCATGAATCCGGTAAATGTCGGTTTCCGGGATGCAGAGATAGTCGCCAAATAGCGGCGCACGGGCCTGGGAGTCCCGCAAATCAGCCTTGGTTATGACCGGAACCTTCTCTTCGAAGTCCTCAAGCGACTTGAGGTGATCGGGATGAAAGCCCGCCTCGTCCCATTTGCGCTTGTAGAACGGAGCCGTCTCATAGGCGTAGCGGGTGACGGCCTGAAGCCGTTCGAGAATGGCCTTTTCCCGATCGCCCTCGGGCATGGTCTCGCGCTTGGGGAACCAGTATTTGGAGCCCGGATCGGGCCGGTAGTCGTTGTCGTATTTGGCTGGAAACGTCCAATCTTCCATCGGCCGCTCCCTAACGCGCGCCGCGCTGTTCGACCAGCTGCTCGATGGTCTCGATGATCGCGTTGGGCGGTGTGTCCTGCAGCAGCACCTCGCGCACGCCCATCTCCTTGAGCTGCGCCACGTCCTCATCCGGCATGACGCCGCCGCCGACCAGAATGATCCCCTTATTGTCCTGCTCGTCCAGCACCTTCAAAACCTTGGGAAAGATTGTCATATGGGCGCCCGACAGCAGCGAGACGCCGAGCACGTCCACGTCCTCTTGGACCGCGGCCAGCGCGACCTCTTCGGGCGTCCGGTGCAGGCCCGTATAGATCACGTCCATGCCGGCATCGCGCAATGCCCGGGCGACAATCTTGACGCCCCGGTCATGGCCGTCCAGCCCGATCTTGGCCAACATCACTCGGATGGGCACGGCCTTTTGCTTCGCCATACGCAACTCCTCCTAGGAACGGTTGTTCAACCAGCCGCCTGGCCACGGCCGTCGGCGCCCGCGGGCAGAGCGTCTTCAATCGTCTTGGTCAGCGAGTGGCTGGCGCGCTCGACATGGGCCTTCGCAAGCTCGGCCGCGCGATTCCCATCGCCCTCGCCGATCGCAAGCAGAATGCCCTCATGTTCGGACCAGATTCGCTCGCGCTGGTAACCGAATGCGATCACGGCCGCCATCACCCGGCGCAAATGGTGCCAATAGGTGCCTAGCGATGGCTGGATCAGGCCATTGCCGGAATGCAGATAGATCAACTCATGAAAATCCATGTCCGCCTTCACCAAATCGGTGGTGGAGGCATCGTCGAGAGAATCGCGCACCCGGCCGATCAGCCGGCGCCCGTCCTCCTGCAATTGCTTGGTGTCGCGCCCGGCGGCCAATCGCGCGGCAAGCTGATCGAGCGCGCTGCGAATCTCGTAGATGTCCCGGACCGTCTGTTGCTCCAGCGGCGATACCATCACGCCACGCCGCCCCGTGTCCTGGATGAACCCTTGGGAGCGCAACAGCACCAGGGCCTGGCCGACGGGCTGTCGGGAGACGTCGAGCCGTTCGGCGATCCCTTCCTGGGTGATGCGCTCGCCGGGCTTCAGCAGGCCATCGCAAATCGAGTCGCGGATCGCCTCATAGACGGACTCGACGAGCGAAATCTGACGGGGTAGAGCTTCCATGGGTTCCACGCAAATGGGGCAACAACGCCCGCGATACCGATTATTGTATTCTGTATACAAAACCCAGACCAACGTCAATTGAAGCCGCGCTAGTCTGCGATTTGACGAGTACGCCGGCTCCCCGTTACGGCGGGAATCTCGGCAGCGAGGGCCACGTAACAGCCGCCATGGATTTTTCATTTAGCGAATTCGCGCAACGGCTTAGAGTGTGCGGTCACGACGTAAGCCGGACGAGGCGCCGATGACATCGCAAGCACGCAAGCCGGTTTATTGCGGCTGGGGATATCCCGACGATGGGTTGAGCCCGGACGAAGAACGCGCCCTGCGCCGCACCTTCGCCGACCGCTTCGGCGCCGAAGAGCTACCCCAAGGATCCTACCCTAAGGATGAAGACATCGAGCTGCGCGAGCCCCGCGCCGCACCACCGAAAGCGCTCAATTCCATTTGCAGCACCGACCGCTTCGACCGGCTGAGCCATACCTACGGCCAGTCCTATCCCGACTATGTCCGGATGCTGGCGGGCGACTTTGGGAATGCGGCCGATCTGGTTGCCTGGGCGCGGACGGAAGATGACGTGGCCGCGGTGCTTGATTGGGCGGCGGACAAGAAACTCGCGGTGATCCCCTATGGGGGCGGCACCAGCGTGGTGGGCGGTGTCGAGCCCCAGTTCGGCGGCGAATTCGCGGGCGCTGTCTCCCTCGATCTCACCGGGCTCGATCAGGTGCTGGAGGTGGACCGCGAGAGCCGGGCCGCGCGGATCCAGGGCGGCATTCGCGGGCCCGCAATGGAGGCCGGACTGCGCCCCCATGACCTCACCATGCGGCATTTTCCCCAAAGCTTCGAGCTGGCGACCCTGGGCGGCATGATCGCCACGCGCTCGGGCGGTCATTTCGCCACCCGCTACACCCATATCGACGACTTCGTGGAGCAGGTGCGCTGCGTGACGCCAACGGGCGTCATCGAGAGCCGGCGCCTGCCGGGTTCGGGCGCGGGACCGAGCCCCGACCGGCTGCTGATCGGATCCGAAGGCGCGCTGGGCGTTATTACCGAGGCTTGGATGCGGCTTCAGGACCGGCCGACATTCCGGTCGTCGGATACGGTTCTGTTCGATTCGATGGAGATTGCGGTCGCAGCGATTCGAGAGATTTCGCAAGCCGCGATTTATCCCGCCAATCTGCGCCTGCTCGATCCCCAGGAATCGGCATTAAACGGCTTTGGCGACGGCAAGAGCACCATGGTCGTGCTGGGCTTCGAGAACGCCGATCACCCGGTCGACGAATGGGCCAAGCGCGCCCTCGAAATTTGTGCCGATCACGGCGGGCGCCCTGAGGGCTCGGGCCAGGATGCGGACGCCCACAAGTCGGGCTCGGCGGGCGCCTGGCGCGCCGCCTTCATCAGAATGCCGCATCTGCGCAAGCCGCTGGTGGCCGCTGGCATCATCCACGACACCTTCGAGACCGCCATCACCTGGGATCGGTTTGCCGACTTTCAGGCGCAAATTGAGAAAGCGACCAAATCTGCGTTGCGGGAGGTGACCGGGAGGGATGGCTTCATGAGCACCAGGTTCACCCACGTCTATCCCGACGGGCCCGCGCCCTATTACACCTTTATGGGGCTCGGCCGCCCGGACGCCCTGCTCGAGCAATGGGGCGAATTGAAACGCGCCGTATCGGACGCGGTGATCGAGAATGGCGGTACCATCACCCATCACCACGCGGTGGGCCGCGATCACATGCCCTGGTACAGGCAACAGCGCCCCGATCTCCACGGGCGAGCGCTCGGTGCGGTGAAGGCCACGCTGGACCCGGTCGGCGTGCTCAATCCGGGCGTGCTCGTCGCCGATTGATCAAAATCCGTAAACACGGGCCGGATTGTCGACCAGGATCGTCGTCAGCAATTGGTCGTCATTCTCGGTCCAGGCCAGCAGGCGATCGAACAGATCGCCGTCATTGGGCATCGGGCCTGGCGGCCTGGTGTGGGGCCAATCACTGCCCCACAGGCAGCGTTCAGGCGCGGCCCCAATCAATGCGCGCGCAAAGGGGTCGGCCTTGGGCCAGGGCGCCGGGCCAGTGTCGATCCGGTAGGGCGCCGAAACCTTGACCCAGGTCCGACCCTCGGCGAGCAGACCGAGCAACGCCTGGAAACCGGGCTGATCGGGGCCCAGTTCCGCATCTGGAAGTCCCATGTGATCGATCACGATCCCGGTGGGCAGCTTTGCCAGCTGAGGAGCCAGATCGCTCAAATGCGCGGCATCGATGAATATCTCCAAATGCCATTCCTGCTCGCCAACCCGCGCCGCCAATGCATCGAGCTCGTTGAGCGCGGTTCCGCCGCCCGAGGCCAGGTTGAAGCGTGCGGCCCGAAAGCCCGCCGCGCGTAGCGCATCCAATTCGGCGTCTGTGGCGCCTATGTCGATCACCGCGACGCCCCGCCCCTTGTCACCGAGTGTTTTCAATTGGCGGCGTTCGAAATCATTGTCCGTGCCGTAGGGGCTCGGCTGGACGATCACCATCCGCTCTATGCCAAGCACCGCGTGCATGGCCGCGGCCTGCTCCAGCGTGGCCTCGGCCGGCGTATAACTCCGCCTCGGATTTAGAGGAACTTCCGAGGGCTTACCGAAAATATGCAGGTGGCAGTCGCAAGAGCCCGCCGGCGCACGGCGCTTGGGCGGCTTGGTCTCAAGATCAGGCCCTTGGATTGTCGCAACCGCATCCGGGTCGAGCGCCTCGGGATTCGCCTGGCCGCTTCGCGCCGCCATTAATTCAACGGCTGCTTGATGGACTGGACGCTAAGGAACCGCGCCGCGACGCAGCCCCAAAAGGGATAAGGATCAGGCGCCGTGGCCGTCGATCCGCGTGGCATGGCTGAAGCCGTCTGCTAAGCTTGCGGCACCCCCGTTAGTTGCCCCGTCCCGGCGTGGACAACATCTGCAGCGCCCGGTCGGGGCCGAACGTGGCGCTGGGCTGGCTCGGCGGGAACTCCTTGAAGGTCTCAATGAATTTCCCCACTACGGCTTGCGCTGGGACAAATGCCCAAAGCTTATCGGCGTACCAGCGGAAGTACATTTTCGACTCTCGCATGAACCGCTCATAGGGATCTTGCCGCAGATTGATGACGTAGGGCATGTTGACCGTCCGCACGATGGAATCCTGCAGGTTGCCCTCCTGAACTTTGAAGTGGATTTTCCAATTGTCGACGCGCACCGCGTTCAGGTTGGAATTGTCGTCGAAGTAGAAGATCTCGCGGCGCGGTCCCTTCTCGGCCTCGCCCTTGAAGAAAGGCATGAAATTGTAGCCATCCAGGTGCACCTTGAAGCTCTTGTCGCCAGCTTCATAGCCCTTCTTCAGCTTCTCCTTGATGTCTGCTTCCCCAGTGGCCGCCAGGAAAGTCGGCAGCCAGTCTTCGTGGGACATCACGGCGTTCACCACGCTGCCAGGCTTGACCACGCCCGGCCAGCGGACCACCGCGGGCACCCGCATTCCGCCTTCCCAGGTGGTGCCCTTTTCGCCGTGGAAGGGTGTGTTGCCGCCGTCCGGCCATGTCATCACCTCAGCCCCATTGTCGGTGGTGACTACGACGATGGTGTTTTCTGCAATACCCAGGTCATCCAGCTTCTTGAGCAGTTCGCCGACAACAAAGTCGAACTGGGCCATGCCGTCCGCGTAGAGACCAAATCCCGTCTTGTCCTTCCACTTGTCTGACAGCCGTGTGAAGACGTGCATGCGGGTCAGATTGTGCCACAGGAAAAACGGTTTCCCGGCCTTATTGCTGCGGTCGATGAAGTCGAGGGAGCGCTCAAGCAGCTCTTCGTCGATCGTCTCCATGCGCTTGCGGTCGAGCGGGCCCGTATCCTTGATGGTTTGCTTCCCAACCCTGCCGAAGCGGGGATCCACCGTCGCATCGTCCTGGTCCGAGGCCTTGGCGTCCAAGGTGCCGCGCGGGCCGAACTTCGCCTTGAATTCGGGGTTCTTGGGATAATCCGGATCCTCCGGCTCCTCTTCCGCGTTCAGGTGGTAGAGGTTCCCGAAGAATTCATCGAACCCATGCACCGTCGGCAAATACTCGTTGCGGTCGCCCAAATGGTTCTTGCCGATCTGTGCGGTCGCATACCCTTGGGGCTTCAGGAGGTCGGCGATCGTGGGGTCCTTGGCCTGCAATCCCACCTCTGCACCGGGCATGCCCACCTTCAGCAGTCCGACGCGGTAGGGTTGCTGACCGGTGATGAAGGCAGCGCGGCCGGCCGTGCAGCTCTGCTGAGCATAATAGTCCGTGAACATCGCGCCTTCTTTGGCAACGCGGTCGATATTCGGGGTGCGGCCGCCCATCATGCCGCGGTGATAGACGCTGAAATTGGACCATCCGATATCATCGCCAAAGATGACCAAGATATTCGGTTTTTGACCCGCCGTTTGGGCCATAAGCGGCGTCCCAATCGACATCAAAGCGATCGCGCATGCCGCTAGGCACGCGCTCTTGAGAACATCCAGCACGCTCATTCCATTCACTCCCTGCAAGACAATTGTCGAAAATGGTGCACGAGAGAATCGGCTCGCGCCAGCAAAACTAGTTACACTTCGCGCCGCAATCGACAGGGGTCCGCTTGACCACCTTGCCCTTCATCATCTCGATCTCTTCGCGAAAGCACTTCCCGTTCTCGTTTACGATCCGGATGATCTTGGAAGAGCCCTGTTGGACCTGACACATGACGCTGGCCTGCGCGAGGCGTTGTCCTTTCGGCCCCGCAGCGGGCGCAGACGCTTTCGATTGGATCGCCGCCAAGGCGCTGCTCACCAACGATATGCTGGAAACGGTCGAGGCCAACTGGATCCGATTGAGAGGAATCCACTCCAGGACGCGCTCTGCGCTGGGTGACTGGACCTCGATCAGGACATCGCCGTTGGAGCACGCGCCCACCTGCACCTGAATGCCGTCGTCTGTTTTGACCTGCTGGTAGGTCATCGACTGCGCGCATTCGAAATTCTTAATCCAGAGCCGTCTCTGCTGCTCGGCGTGCTTTACCTCGCCATAGCCGATGTCATAGTCAAAGGCCTTGTAGAAATCGATTGCGGTCGGGATCGCCCCAAGGATTGCGCCCAACATTGCGGGCGCCAGCATCCACCGCCACCATTCCTTGCGCGCGGGCTCGGAAGCGGGCACGTCGTCGACATCAAGCGCCCGTCTTTCGCTCATGGCAGGGTCCTCCTTCAGAGGGTCGTCAGGGAGCAAGGATTCTCCCCAAAGTTTGACCGCAATGAGGCTGCGGCGAAGTCTATGGCCGGGGCAAAACGGTCAATGGCGGGCTGATAGGCCCTCGTAATCCTGCAGAACCTCGTCGAGCGTGTCATAGACAGCATCCTTGCCAATTATGCGCCGCAGCGTTTCACGGCTCTTGGCATCGTCGTCATGAATGGTGTGCGCAATGACTAAATGGATCCCCCTTTCCTGCATGGTCTTGTGAATCCACTTCAGGGTTTCCACGGATGTGTAGTCCAAGTCGTCGACGGCGGAAAGGTCGATGCAGAACCACTGCAACTGTGGGCCGGCGGATTCTACGAGCTCGAAGATTTCCTCCGAAAGCCTCGGCGCGTTGGCGTAATACAGGGAGTGGGTGAAGCGGTAGATCAGGAGCCCAGACGCCGCCTGCGCGGCCGCTGACAGCGGCAGAGCCTTCCACGTGCCAGAATCCGTTCGCGTCAGCAGACGATTTCTCGGCCGGTAGCCATGGCGCGTTTGAAGCAGCAAGGAGAGCACGACGGCGAGGATTATCCCCTCCTCGACACCGAGAAAAACGACCATCAGCGCGGTACCAAGTGCCACCCAAAACTCCGACGGCTTCTCATTGAAAATCCTCGCCAATCCCGTGAAATCGATCAGATTCAACCCGATCAAGAATACGATTCCCGACAGCACGGCCTCCGGCAGATAGGCCAGCGGTGCAGTGACGAATAGCAGGATCAGCATGACGACCGCCGCCGTCACGAGCTGCGCGAGCTGCGAGCGCCCACCTGCCTGATCGACCATTTGTGTCTTTGACGGGCTGCCACAGACGATAAAGGTCCCCGATAGGCCGGCGCCGATATTGGCCAGGCCCAAGCCCAGCAGATCCGTGGTGTCGTTATGGCGATCGTTATGACGTATGGCGAAGGCACGCGCAGTGGCTGTGCTCAGCGCAAGGATCACGACAACCATCGCCAGTGCCGTGGGCAGCAGTTTCCAGAACAGTTCGACGCTCAGCTCGACTTTCGGCAAGCCCAGCTGAGGTAGACCGCTGGGGACCGAGCCAACCACATGCATATACGCCCCCAAATCCAATGCCCAGGAGAGGGTAATCGCCGCGACCACTGCGATCATGGAGGCGGGGAGTTTTTTAGAAAACCACCTTGATCCGACAACGAACGCCATGGTGGCCAAGGCGGTGGCGAGCGAGGCGTAATTCGCACTCTCGATCGCCTGCAGGTCACTCCAAACCTTTTGGACGGCGCCAAGTCCGTGGCCTGAAACACCCAGCATGCCCGCGATCTGCCCAATCGCAATCTGGACGCCGACGCCTGTCAGAAAGCCGACGAGCACGGTCCGCGACAGAAAATCGGCCATGAAGCCTAAGCCGATCACGCTGGCCAAGACCAGAAGGGCGCCCACCATCAGGGCGAGCAGCATGGCCAACGCCACATACTCGCTGGAGCCTGCAGCCGCCATGCCGATCAGGCCGCTGGCCAGCATCGCGGCCAGCGCCGACTCTGCACCGACCACCAGATGCCGCGAGGAGCCAATCACGGCAAATATGATGATCGGGATGAGGAGGGTGTAGATGCCGGTAATGACCGGCATTCCGGCGATCTTGGCGTAGCCCATTACCTCGGGCACGGCCAAGGCGGCAAGGGTGATGCCGGCTATGATTTCGCCCGGGATCTGGGCCCGGTGGATGGGCAGCACCGCCGTCAGGATCGGCAGCCGGAAATGCGCCGGCCTGTCGTTTTGATGCCCCATCGCAAGGTTTTATCACAGGCTGCCGAGCCCAGCCCAGCCGGCCATTAGATAGTTAGCTCGCTGGAATCGCGGGTTTTCTTCTCCGCCTACTGAAATCGCAGGCTGGTTGCCGGCTACACCCGTCATACTGGCCGAAGTCATCTGTTTAGCTGGCAACTCTCCGGCACTCGCTCCCGCCCTTGGGGCGGGGCTCATCGAAAAGTCCGCTCGCTGAAATCGCGGGTTTTCTTCTCCGCCTACTGAATTCGCAGGCTGGTTGCCGGCTACACCCGTCATACTGGCCGAAGTCATCTGTTTAGCTGGCAACTCCCCGGCACTCGCTCCCGCCCTTGGGGCGGGGCTCATCGAAAAGTCCGCCCGCTGGAATCGCGGGCGGGGCCGGGGAACTAAGAAAGTCGGGCGATCGGGGGCCCTGACGGGCCAACGCCGGTTGCATAAAGGCGCATGGCTCTGAATCCTCGCTCGCAGGACCTTGACCGCGCTGGCGTGCAGCGCGCGAGATTTGAGCCTCTCAAGCTATTATTATGGTCAGCGCGCCTCTCGATATAACACCAGGCGCTCGCGCTTTCACAGAAGACTGGTCCATTGGCCAGGCTTGCTATTCCGACGGGTTTTGATCCGTGCTTTCGTTTGTTTCGGCATTCTTTTCTGCCGACTTTTGGGCTTTCGCTTGAAGCCTTTCGGCTTTCTTTGCGGCCTTGTTCTTCGCGCGCTGCGATCGTTCGAATCTGTAGTTAGGTTTTCGTGGCATCCTTTTCCTTTCCAGACCGTCTCGGCAACGGGTATTTGCTGCTGTCGTAGAGTTTACGGATCTCTATGTGATTAAACCTGCTTTCATCCACTTCTAGAATGCATGCGCGCCGGCTAGCGTCGGAAAGCTCCTCGACAACGTAGCGGATCGCATCCGCTGCCGCGTCGAACCTTTGATAAGATATGGCTGCGGGCCGTCCACCCCATTTGCTGCCGCTAAACAGCTCAGCTGGTTCCGAAAAATTGAAACTCCTGGCGCTCATGGTGCCGGTCTCCTTTCCAAGCTTGTCGTTCAGGCCGCATGCCGCTCGGACCTGCGGTACCGGCGGCGGCGGCGCGATTTCCCCGGCTTGATATTACCTGCCTTGTGCAGCCGTTGGGAGGGATTTGCGTCCGCGCCGGCCGAGCCCTCTGAAACGACGGTAAGCGGACGTTTGATTAACCTCTCGATAGAGCGAAGATGGTCGCGTTCGCTGGCGTCGCAGAACGAGATCGCGATGCCCTCCGCCCCGGCACGGGCGGTCCGGCCGATTCTGTGCACATAGCTCTCCGGCACATTCGGCAGCTCGTAGTTGATGACGTGGGTCACGTCGTCGACATCTATGCCGCGCGAAGCAATGTCGGTAGCGACCAATACCCGCGAATGGCCCTGGCGGAACTTGGCGAGCGCGCGCTGGCGGGCACCCTGCGACTTGTTGCCATGCAGTGCCTCTGCGCTGACGCCTCCGCGGTTAAGATGTCTCACAACCTTGTCCGCGCCGTATTTGGTCCGCGTGAAGACGATCACCCGCTTCATATCCGGAGCCGCGAGAAGCTGGCTCAGCCGGGCGCCCTTCGCGGCGGCGTCGACGTGGTGGACGCGTTGGTCGATCTTGTCGACGGCGACGCTCTTGGCCGCTATTTCGACGCGTTGGGGCTCGAACAGAATCTCCCGGGCGAGCTTGGCCACTTCCGATGGCATCGTGGCGGAGAACAACAGCGTCTGGCGCTGTTCTGGCAGCAGCGCAACGATCTCGCGCACATCGCGGATGAACCCCATGTCGAGCATGCGGTCCGCTTCGTCCAGAATCAGATACTCGGTTTGGCTCAGATCGACATGGCCCTGATCGATCAGATCGAGGAGCCGGCCCGGAGTGGCGGCCAGAACGTCGACACCGCCCCGCAGCGCGCCGACCTGCGGGCGCTGGCTTACGCCGCCCATGACGACTGCCTGCCTCATGCCCATGTGCCGCCCATAGGTCCTGATGCTGTCAGAGATCTGAAGCACCAGTTCGCGCGTCGGTCCGAGGATCAGCGCGTGGGCGCAGCGCGGGCCGGGGCGCCGATCATCATCTTCCAGATTATGGAGCAGCGGCAGCGTGAATGCGGCTGTCTTGCCGGTGCCCGTCTGAGCAATACCAAGCAGGTCAAAACCATCGAGAAGCAACGGGATGGCCTTGGCTTGAATCGGTGTTGGAGTTTGGTATTCGGCGTCCTCGAGAGCACGCTCCAGCCGCCTCGAAAGTCCAAGGTCGGCAAATGAATTAACTGTCACTTTCTAATATTCCTTATGCGCCCGGCGGACGCACGCACACTGGCGCGCGACAGGCCGTGGCCGCGTCGTCATCGTCCACGCGCACTTGGAACAGACGGATTTTGTTTGGACTTTAATCTCGAGACAATAACCCCCAGAAGCCCGGGGCGAATCGCGCGATCGCGAGAAGTTCTAATATTCAAATGCGCTCCGCGACCTCCAAAGTCAAGCTATCCGGCGAAAATCCGAAGAAAACGAAGGGTAATCCGCAAGCCCGCGTCTTGCCTAGCGCAATCACGCAGACATATCGGTGAGGCGTTTCTGCACGGCAAATGAAACGACCGGAATGCCTTTCGACACCCGTCTAATCGAAAAGGCCAGGCCGTCGGACGACTGCCGAGCGAATGCGATTTCTTTGGCGGGTGAATCGAAGTACGGTCTGCGCGAATTTCAAGTCTACTTGGGAAGAGTCGGGTGATCCAAAGAGGGACGGGTCGACATCTCCCTCATGACAATCGGCGGAAAGGTGAACCTGCTATGACGAAAGCCAAGGCCCGAGCCCGGGCGAAAGCGAGAGCGGCGGCTAAGGCGGCGAAGCCCGTCGCCAAGGGCGAAAAGGCTGAAGTCAAGGTGCGGGCTGGGCACTTTGACGCCAAATCCCACGCAAAGCGGATCGGCGGCCGCAGCGCGAATGTCACGACAATGGCCGCGATCAGGCGCGGCGCCTCGCGGTCGCGTTAGGCCCACGGCAAACGCCAATTTCTCAGCCGGTCAATAGCAGCCGGCCTCCTCCAAGAGCGAACCCGGTTGATACCCTATCTGGGTATCCACATTGGTGAACGTCGGGGCCGCGGCATTGCGAAGCCTGAAATCGAAACGCAACAGACGAGAGGCGGGCACGATCTTGCGGAGTAACCGCGATCGCTCCCGCTTTGTTTCAACTGGGGGACGCTCGCCCAATCCCTCGATCGGCCCCAGATTTGAGCCCCGCTTCCCTATTTCGTCTTATCGACGATCGAAGGTTCCAGGCTGGCGATAAAGCCCAATACCTCTTCGCGCTCCTTGCCCTGCACCTCGAACTTGTCCAGCGTGGCGTTCAGGTCGACCACCGAGGCGTCCCAATCGGCCTTGGAGATGCCCATGCCTTTGTGGGTCTCGAGCATATCGCGGCCCAGATAGAGGCAAGGACCGCCGGTCTTCTGGCAGATGAAGTCTATGGTGAGCTGCCTTGCCTGCATCTTGCGGTCGTCCGCGAGCGTCGCCAGAAATCGTCCGTTCAGCTTGTCGGCTCCCAGCCGGCCGAAGAAATCGTCGACCACCGCGGCTATGGCGTCATAGCCGCCGAGCCTTTGATACAGGGATTTGTCTTGGTCCTGGGCAAACGCACCATTGGCTGCCAGCAGACCCGCCACAGCGAACGCCGCGGCCTTCAGAGTCAATCGCGCCATCCTCGTTTTCCTCCCATTCAGAGAATCCGAACTCGTCTCCGTCAGGCGAGAACCCTATCGGATGGCAGATGCCGCAAAAAGCGAAGAGCGCCGGTTGCGCGCAACTATATTTTTCATCGTGTCGCAAGAATCGGGTTGCCATGGCCGGACGCACGCGCTCTCGACCACCAACCCCTAGAGACCGTCCATCCAGGCCGCGACCGCCTGGCCGATCTCATCGGCAGAGTCTTCCTGGATGAAATGGGCGCCCTTCACAGTGATCTCGCTCTGGTTCGGCCAGGAACGGCAGAACTCGCGTGGGCGCCCGACGAGAATTGACCCGGGCTCCGCATTGACGAAAAGCTTAGGGATCTGGCTGCCCGCCAAAAACTTTCCATAGGACTCCACGATCTCGACCACGTCGGCGGGCTCGCCTTCGATCGGGATTTGCCGCGGCCAGGAGAGCATGGGGCGCCGGCTCTCGCCAGGCTCCGGGAAGGGACGCCGGTAGGCCTCCATCTCGGCATCGCTGAGCTTGCGCAGAATCGCGTTGGGCAGCACGCCCTCAACGAACAAATTCTTCTGCAAGATCAATTCGTCGCCGGCGGGCGAGCGGAAGGCTTGGAAAATCTGTCGGCCGTCTTCCGGCCAGTCGTCCCAGGTGACCGGCGCCACGACGGCTTCCATATAGGCGATGCCCCGCACCGCTTCGGCGTTTTTTTCGGCCCAGTGGAAGCCGAGCGCCGAGCCCCAATCGTGAATAACCAGCGTGACGTTCTCCTTGACGCCGAGCGCATCGAGCAGATCGAACAGATAGTCGCGGTGCTCGACAAATCGGTAGCGCTCTGGCCCCGAGGGCTCCAGCTTGTCGCTGTCTCCCATGCCGATCAGGTCCGGCGCGATCAGCCGGCCGCGCCCCTCCAGATGCGGCATCACATTGCGCCAGAGATAGCTCGAGGTCGGATTACCGTGCAGGAAGACAATCGGATCGCCGGAGCCCATTTCAACGTAAGCCATGTTGACGCCGCGCACGGAAATAGACTTCTTTGGCAGTTCGTCGCTCGAGGTCATCGGGTCTCGCTTTCTGGTCCGTTTGACGAATTGGAAATGCCGGCTGGCTCGCTTACATCATAGGAGCCTGGGAATACGAAACGGAGTCACTTAATGGATTTGATGGAGCCGCAAACGGGGATCATGTCGAAGCTCAAGGGCGTCTCCCGGCGGGACTTCTTGAACATCACCCGCCAATTCGGGGTGAGCTCCACGATGCTCGGCTTGGCCGGTCTGAGCGGCCTAGTGACGCTGCCCCGGTTGGCAGAGGCGGCGAACTCCACCTACCAGAAGCGCTTCAAGACGCCGCCCAAGGTGACGCTGAAGTTCGGCGCCGCCACCATCAATGAGCGGGTAGCCTCGATCGAGCATTCCGGCGCGCTCACTTTCACCCAGGACATCGAGGAGCGCAGCGACGGCGCGATCCGCATCGAATTCATCGGCGAGAGCCAGATCTGCGGCCAGCTCGATTGCGTGAAGAAAGCGCTGCAGGGGATCGTCGACATTTTCGGCTCGTCGACCCAAAACGCGGCCGGCGGCGCGCCCTATTACAACGTGCTCGACTACGCCTACGTGTTTCCGAGCCGCGCCTCCATGTACCACTTCTTCTATCACCCCAAGAGCGAGGTGATCCTGCGCGAGCCGCTGCGCCAGCGCCATAAGCTGCAAATGCTGTTTGCCCATGCCGAATTGCGCGGTCTGATGCTGGGCAAGGGCTGGGAGGACAAGCCAACGGTGACCAGCGTCACCCAGCTGGCCGGCACCAAGAACCGGGTCACCGGCACCCAGCTCGGCCGCATCGCCATGAAGCTCTTGAACCTGAACCCGGTGCCGATCGCCTGGGAGGAGACCCTGGACGGGCTGAAACAGGGCCTGATCGACGGCGCCGAGACCTGGTCGTCGGCCGCGGTCCACGCCAACATGGTCCCGGTCATGTCGCAGGACGTGCAGCTGAAATTCTTTGCGGGCTGCGCGACCGCCGCGATGCGCCTGCAGAGTTTCGAGGCGCTGCCCCCCGACCTGCAGGATGCCGTAATGGAATCCGCCTACACCACCCAGCTTTGGGTCCAGGGTTGCAACGAGGCGGGGCTCTTTCAAATCGTCGGGGCCACCGCGCCACCGCTGCCCGGCACCTATTACGACAAGGGCGGAATTCGGGTCGCGCAGCTCTCGCCCGAGGCGTTGAAAGAGGCTGAAGAAATGTGCTCGCCGCAATACCAGCCCGACGCCTGGGCATCTTGGCGCGAGCGGCTGGATGCCTGGTCCGGCGGCCACGACACCTATCGGACGATTTTCGACGTCGCCCGCGAAATCCCGCTCGACAAGGAAGCGATCAATGTGGAGCCGCGCCGCTGGTGGCGCTCCGACGTGGTCTAGGGGTTCGAATAGACCCCGGCGCCGCCGAAGACCAGCAGCGCCGTGGAGAGGTCCGGCACCAGCGCGATCACCAGCCAGCACACCAAGAGCGCGAGTAGATAGGGCAAGGTGTATTTCACCAGCCGGAAATAGGGGATTCCGGTGATACCGCTCGCCACATAGAGGTTCAGGCCATAGGGCGGGGTGATGAAGCCGATGGCGTCGCCGACCAGGAAAATCACCGCGAAATGGATCGGGTCGACGCCCATGCCGACCGCGATCGGCGCCAGGATCGGCGCAAGGATGATGGTGTTGGGCAAGCTCTCCAGGATTGTGCCCGCGATCAGGACCAGCGCCATGCAGGCGAACAGCACCGCGTAATAGCCGCCAAAGGCGCCGAGCATCCCGGTGATCGCCTCCTTCGCCCCCATCAGCGTCAAGATCTGCTGCATCACCACCGAGACCGCCACCAAGGGCGCCAGCAGGCCGGTGATCCTGCCTGAGCGCATGATCAAGGTTGGCAGCTGGCCTGGCGCGAAGCCCGGGATCACCAGCTGCCGCCACGGGCTCCCCTGATCGCCGGTCGGCCGCGGTTGCGCGACCGCCGCACCCGCGCTCGCGGCCCCGCGCCCGGCCATCATTCGATAAAGCGGATAGGACACCAGACCCGCGATCAGGCAGAAGCCCGCGGAGATTCCGGCCGCTTCGGTC
>Ga0315336_1002376_pt1 | contig 29114 bp, 15 predicted proteins | sample ASW5metaG_FD_204512 | JGI IMG/M metagenome (GOLD analysis project Ga0315336, IMG submission 204512) | Ammonia-oxidizing marine archaeal communities from Monterey Bay, California, United States - ASW #5 | ecosystem: Environmental > Aquatic > Marine > Intertidal zone | place: USA: California... | reverse complement strand
GGGCGCGAGCCTGGTCGGCGACGATGCGGGTGGGACCCGTATCCTCGATGCGCTCGCGACCAGTGACCCGGCCGACCGGGTGATCCCCTGGGCCACCTTCCAGAGCGGCCGGCCGTTTTCGGACTCGGAAAGTCCCGCGCCGACGGGCCTGGGCTACAAGACCCGGCTGCCGCACCAGCCGGGAAAGCGGATTCGTGTCGACTGGGTCGCCGGCCGGCACGGATCGTGCGAGCGGATCGAGGTGTTCGTCGACGGCGAGCTGGACGGAGCCCTGGTGGATACGGCCGGCCGGGATACCCTTGGTTTCGGAGCGGGGCCGCTGGGGTTCTGGCTGTTGGTTGACCGCGACCTGACCATCGATGATTTTGCCGTCTGGCAATTGGCGACCGACGACGCCGGTGAGGAGGCGCCGGCCATTGCCAATGACGAGAGCCTGATGGAAGGCTATGCCGCGCCCCCGGAGTTGATCTTCACGTCCACGGTGTACGGCGACGAGGTCGGCTACCGTGGACAGAATCTCAACCAGCAGCTGACCACGGCCCTGTCGATTGCCGACGCGGAAACCGGAAAGACGCGGCCGCTGTACAAGGTGCAGGGCTATTGCCGCGAGCCGGTGCTGTCCGGGGACCGCAAGTTGGCCGCCGCCTCGGTGTGGGTCAACGGAAAGGGCCAGATCTACCTGTTCAATACGCGAACGGGTCGCGGCTGGAACATCAGCAATAACGAATTCTCCGATCGCTCTCCCAGCTTCTCCCCTGATCGCGGCAGCGTAGCCTTTCTTTCCGACCGTGACGGGCGCTGGCAAGTGTACATCATGAACGCAGACGGCGGCGCGCTCATGCGCCTGTCCGATTCCGCATCGCGGCACCGCTCGCCGTCGTTTTCGCCGGACGGAACCCGGATCGCATTCCTCTCTGACCGGGCGGGTGATTTCAACGTGTACACGGTGAACCGGGACGGCGGTGACCTGCGGGTCCTGGCGCCGCAGCGAGGCGCCAACGCCTACGATCCGGTCTGGTCGCCGGACGGGCAGTGGCTCTGCTGGTCCATTCAGAGCCGCCAGTTGCGGCGCCTGGTGCTGGCGCGCGCCGACGGTTCGGAGCACCGGGACCTGGCCACCGGGGCGCAGGCCGGTCCTCTGCGTTTCGAGCACGGGGCGCCAACGGACATCACATCGCTGCGGTTCTCCCCGGACGGCGCCACGCTCGCGGGCGCGTTTACGGATTACCGGACCTCCGGCATATTTGTCGTTGACGTGGCTACCGGTAGCATCCGGAAACTGGTCGATGCCAAGCCGCTTATGCCGTACCCCCTCGACTGGTACAGCACCGGCGCCGCCAACCCGAGATGGGTGCTGAAAACCTTCACCGGGGTCTGCTTTTCCCCGGATGGCCGGTTCCTGGTCTACTGCACCAACCATCATCTTGGTGCCGAGCGGATCGATCAAGGGTTGCCGACCCGACACGGTTTCGCACTCTATGCGCTGCCCGTCCCCGACCTGTCCGGGTCCGGGCAACCCGAGGGGACGATCAACCTCTACGTGCCGGGCGATCGGACGGAAACGAATGGTGAATCCGAAGCCGTGATGCTTCCCGGAACGGCCACCACCTGGCCGGCGGCTACCTGTTGGTGGGCACCGGAATTGAAAGAAGCCAAGGAATAGATGAGCGGCACGTCTCCCCTCTACAGCACCGGCAAGTCGCTGGCCGCCATGGCGGCGGATCTTACGCCGCGCTGCAAGTTTGAAGCCTGCGACGCGCGGCAAGCGCAAGCCTGGCAACGCCGTGCGCGAAGGGAGCTCGGCGATACTCTCCGCTTTCTTGACCAGGATCCCGTGGCGCCTCGGGTGCGCACCCTGGAGACGGTGGACCGCGGCGAATACCTGCGGAAGAAGATCCTCATCCACACCTCGACGCACGATCGGATGCCCGTGTACCTTCTCGTGCCGAAGAACGCAACCGGTCCGCTGCCCTGCGTGCTTGCGCTGCACGGTCATGGCTACGGGGTCCGGGATATCGTCGGCCTCTTCCAGGATGGAGCGGAGCGTTACGAGCCGGAGGGCTACCACGCCGACTTTGCCTGCGAGTTGGTGAAACGGGGATTCCTTGTCGCCGCGCCCGAGATCGCGGGCTTCGGGGAACGCAACCCTTATTACCAGGCGGGCGCGACTCGTCCCGAGTGGTCCGGCTGCTACCGCCTTTCCATGGATTCCCTGATGCTGGGCGGAACCCTGCCGGGCCTGCGGGTCTGGGACACCATGCGACTTGTCGACTACCTCGAATCGCGAAGTGACGTCAGGCCAGGATCTATCGGAGCGATGGGCATCAGCGGGGGCGGCATGCTTACCTTTTTTGCGGCGGCGATGGATCCGCGAATCCGGGCGTCGGTCATCAGTGGTTACTTTTGTGAATGGGAGGGGAGTATCCAGGGCTGCGACCACTGTGTTTGCAATTTCGTACCCGGGATTCTGCAACTGGGCAAGCTCAGCGACCTGGCGGGTTTGATCGCTCCCCGCCCCACGCTGGTGGAACACGGAACCCGCGACGCCGATTTTCCCATCCGGTTCGTTCGAAGAGCAGTAAAGCGGTCAAGAAAGGCCTGGGAGGCGTTCGACCAGGGCGAACGATTGCAGACCGACATCTTTGAAGGCCAGCACCGGATCCATGGAAAGAAGGCCTACGACTTCCTCCAACGCCATCTCCGTGAGGAACCAGTACCATGCTGAAAGACCTCTGGATTTCCAGAAGAAAAGCAGTCTGATGATCCATTTTCCGTTGCACAAACTCCGGATATTCCCGACGTCGGAACACCTCCCCCCGGATTGGAGTCTGTTGTCAGAGACCTTTTTCTTCACCCAGCCTTTTCTCCTGAAATGGCGGGTGGAATGGGTTACGGATTCTTCCCGCGAGATCCTCAATGCAGAGGACGCCCTGCGCCAATCCGCCGAAAAAGGCGGAATCTTGCATCCGGACTCTGAAGTGCCGGCTACAACGGAGTCGATCCTCTACCGCTTCGAGGTGCGCATTGCCGGTCCGGGCATGGAGGAGGCAGTGGTCCTGACGATCGGCGAATCCCCGTGCGACCTTGCCGGGGTGTGGGACCGGCTCCCTTCGGGCATCATCCGCTACGATATCGTCGCCCTCGATGGAGCGGGGCAGGAGTTGGGCTTCAGCAACCTGCATCACTTCATTAAGAATGCACATCCGGTCCATGACCTGGAGCTTCCCGAGCTTCTCCTGGCGTCGGGTGCTCGAACAGAAACTGTAGAGTGGCCGGAGGTAACCGGTGCCATGCTTCGCCATATCCGGCCCTTCGTCATCCGGCCCGGCATCAAGGACGCCGATATCCGGCAGCGAACCGTTCGATGGCGTGGGCAGATCGCACATACCGGCGGCTGTGAGTCGATCGAAAGCAATGAACCAAATCTCGACACGCAACCCATCTGGGACCGGGTCGCCGTCGGCCCCTGCCTCCTCCGCATTCAAGCCCTCGATCAATCCGGCGACACGATCGGACTGAGCTGCGAGTTCACATTTAAGAAAGGTGCCGGGCACGTATCGCCGGGCATTCCAAATCCGAAATTGGAGAAACTCGACGAAACCTTTCGCCGCATCGCGCAGTACCTTGCCACCGCGCGCAGCCCCAAGGCCCGCAAACCGGACCTCCCGATCTACTTCTGGCACTCCAGCGTGGACGAATGGGGCAACGTCTCGGGGAGTTCCTTTCCCTCCCAGTTCGAGGTGGGCATCGAGGCATGGCGGCTGTGCCGCGCCTGGGCCGAAAGAAACGGGGACGATGAGTTGGCTGCGACTGCCCAGGGGGAAGAGCACCGCATGGTGGAGTGGGTGCTGTCCCACCGCCTTCCCGAAGGCTGGGCCCTGGCCGGTCTTCCCGCCACCACGCTCACGCGGGGCGGGATCGGGGGACACGTTGAGGGGGAAAGTATCTCCCTGCCCGGCGTGGCAACGATCGCCCGGACCTTCATCTGGATGCATGGGGATACCGGAGACGGCAAAGTGCTCGAGGCCGCCCGGACCGCGGCAAATCTTCTCTTGCAGTTTCAGAACGACGACGGAAGCTGGCCGTGGCGGGTGAAAGGCAAGACCGGTGAGCCAGATCACGGGGCACAGTACACGTCGCAAGTCATCGAGATCGTGCGACTCTATCGGATGCTCGACGACCTCGATCCACAATCGCAGTACCGCGCGGCGGCGGACTCCGGGTTGCGATGGATCCTGGACAATCCGGTCCGCACCCATCGCTGGGAGGGATACTACATCGACGACCCCGGTGGCATGCCCATGTATTCGTCCGTCAGTCACCTCGACGCGGTGTGGACGGCACGGTTTCTGGTCGATCACCGGGAGGAAGACAGCGCCTACCTACCCATCGCGCGGGAGATCGAATCCTGGGTAGAGAATCACTTCGTCATCTACGGGCGCGAGACGCATTGGGGCAACTCGAGCATCGTCAGCACCGAACCGGTGACGCCCGCGGTGATCGAGAAGCCATTCTACCAGCGGACGGTTACCGGCCACACCGCGAACTGGATGGGACTTCTCCTGGACCTGCACTGTGCCACCGGCGAGGAACCGTACCTGCAAAAAGCCGAAGCGGCCTGCGCCGCGATTCGGACCGCGGTCCTCCCCCGGGGGGCGGTCATCCCAGAGTCGCCGGATCGACTTCTCCATCGCCGGCCGAACGGCGAGTCGCTCTGGTTCTGGAACGCCTGGTCGGTGATGAAGGGACTGCTGGAGATGGAAAGGGAACTTTTCCGTGAAGAGGGTTACACTTCGAACGGCCCATCATCGTCGCGTCTTGACCGCAGCCACTGAATCCCGGTGGATCAGCTTTGCCGGCACCAGGGACCTAGTCGGCGGGCCGGTGCGCTTTCCGGAGAGCCGCTCCGCCAGCAAATGTGCTGCCGAGGTGCCCAATCGGGCGGAGAACTGTTCGACCGTGCTGACCGGCGGTACCAGGTGAGCGCCCGTCGTGGAATTCGCAAATCCGAATACCGAGATATCCTCCGGGATTTTCAATCCGCGTTCGGCCACGGCGCGATAGACGCCGGCGGCTGTTTCATCGTTATCGGTCATAATAGCGGTCACATCAGGATGCCGGTCTAAGAGGGTCCCCGCGCCCAGGTACCCGGATGTCGGTCCGTCCACGGCGCCGGATTGGACCTGGCCGTCCACTACCGCAAGATTCCGGGCTGCCATCGCCTGCCGAAAACCATCGATCCGCTGTCCGACCACCCTGTAGACCGAGCCGGAAGTAAATCCAATTTTCTGATGTCCCCTTTGGATTAGAAACTCCGCAATCTCCCGGGAAGTCTCGGCATCATCGTTATCGACACAGTCCACGCCCAGATCGTGGAAAGGCCCGATTACGACCACCGGTTTGCCGGCGTTGCGGATTCGCTCCAGGCAAATCTGATTGACCTCATCATCATCGACCGGGTTGAGGATGAATCCGTCGAAGAGATCAACCGAGCGCTCGATCGTCTGTGTTACCCTCCGGAAATTGCCCATGGTGAGCGAAAGCATTACCTCGTAATCCCACTCTCTAAGATAGGTGTCGATCGCCTGATGGATCGTGCCGAAGAAATCCCCAATCTCGTTCGGCAGCAGGCAGGCAACCATCATCGCGCGACGGGTGCGAAGGGCCCGGGCGGTATGCGAGGCGCGGTATCCGAGCTGATCCACGGCGTGGAAGATCCGCTCGCGCGTGCTCTCGGAAATCCGACCTCTTCCGCTCAAGGCCCGGGAGACTGTCATTGACGAAACCCCAACAGCGGCAGCCACGTCGCGGATGGTAATCCGGGTGGGCTGACTCTTTATTGACATATACCTCGCATGTTAACGATAACACTACCATGTGGATGATCCCGGGGCAAGGCGAAGGTAGATGGATCCATGCAAGGGGATTGACCTCCCTCGTCCTCTACGAGAACGGTAACGCGTATCGGGCTGGTTACCGCCGCGTAAATGGAGATTGGTCTGAATTTTAGCCCGAAATGGAAGGAAACATAGACGTGTCGTTTCGGCTTCAAGACCTCCTTACCCGGCCAGAAACCTGCGGCGTACGAAACATGATCCGGCCCGGCGGGGGCTGGGGGCTTGGGTCGACAGGTTCCTTTCCCGGGTTGGCGCCCCCCACGCCTGTGCTCGTGGGCGAACCGGTGCGGGAGGGTGAAATCACAATGGCCACGTTTCGCATCGATCAATTGCGGGTCGATGTTCGGTACGAGTCCAGCGCCGCGCAGGATACCGCCCGCTGGTCGGGAAGCATCCTCAACGATCGACGGCATCCCGTTCGCTGCCACCGCCCTCGGTCCCTCGCCCTGGCGCTCGAGGTCTTCGAAAGCACCCGTATCAAGACCTTTTCCCTGAAGGGCGGGGTTGGCACGGGCTGCTATCCACCTGACTCCTTCACCTTCCGCCAATGCGAGCTTCTTCCAGGTTTCCTCGATCGCCTCGACAGCGGTCGCGGTGGATACAGTACCAACAACGAAATCCCTATGTGCGTGATCCAAGTGGGCGATGAAGGCGGCCTTTTCTGGGCCCTCGAATGGCCGGCCTCCTGGTGGGCCTGTACGAACCGCCTGCTGGACAAGCCGAACAGGATCTGGCTTGAAGCGGGTCCCGTGGCCCGCCTCCGGGACTATGAGCAGGTCGAAGAGATCGACATCCTGCTTGAGCCGGGTGAATCGATCCCGCTGCCACCCGTGGTCATCGGCCTCTACCGCGGCGATGAAACCGATGGCTGCAATGCTCTGCGAAATTTCATCGATTCACGGATCCCGCCGCTGCCGGGTAATCCGCCGCTGCCCCCCGTCTCCTTTAATTCCTGGTTCGGCACCGATGGCCTGGGATTGGAAACCTCGGAGGAGGGATTGAAATGCCACGTTGACGCCGCGGCCCGAATCGGCGCCGAGTACTTCGTTCACGATGCCGGATGGTATGCGGGGTCGAACCGGTCGGGCCACGACTTCATGATCGGCACGGGAAACTGGCGTACCGAAAACCGAGACAAGTTCCCCGACGGGCTGGCTGCGGTTGCCGAGTACGTGGAAGAAAGGGGGATGAGATTCGGCATCTGGTGGGCGCCGGAGAATTGCGACGGGACTTCCGAACTTGCCACCACGAATCCTGACGCGGTGTTACCGCTGCAGGAAGGCGATCCCACGATGGTGGGAAATTGGTGCCTGGTGAATTTCGGCAATCCCGCGGTGATCGCGTGGCTCAAGGACACGCTGGACCTGATCGTGCCGCGGTATCGTGTGCAGTGGCTGCGCTGGGACTTGAACATCTATCCCGAGCCGGCCTGGGACCGGGCCGACCCGGACGGTCGCCGCGGAATCACCCAGGTCCGGCACGTGGAGGGGCTGCTGGATTTGTGGGACCATCTCCTGGCAAGACATCCAGGCGTATGCATCGAGGCGTGCAGCGGCGGGGGACGCCGGATGGACCTGGCCTGCCTTCAGCGCGCACACACCTATTGGTGCAATGACATGAGCCGCGAACCCGTCCTGCAGCGCTACGAAAACACCGGCGCGAATCATTTCCTGCCCTCCACTTTTCTTAATCGCAATATCCTGTACGGGTCGAAAAACGGGTATCCTCCCGCATTCTATCATGGCTTGATGGGCGGCGCGCTGGGGTTCGGGGATCCGATCGGAACTTGGACGGAGAAGGCAATCCATGACGCATGCGATCACGTGGCCGTCTTCAAGAAAGTTCGCCGATTTCTTCCCGGTCAGTACCGGGCGCTGTTTGGTCAGCCGGCATCGCGGGACGATTGGGACGGATGGCAGTTCCACGATGCGGAGGGAGACTGCGGGTTCATCGCGGCGTTCCGCTGTTTTAGCGAGTTGTCGTCGAAAACGATCCTGCTGCGGTGGTTGTCTCCGGGTGAGCCGTACGAGTTTGTCGATCCCTACTCGGGCAGGACGAAAATATCGTCGAATTCAGAGATCACACTCACTTTGCCATCCGAGAATGATTCGATCCTCTTCACGTATGCCGGAGCGGGTCAGAGTTTGATGGAGTGACGGCAGCGCGCATTGCCTAACAACGCGTTGCTCACGTACACCTTTCCCGTGCGCACGGGCAGGGCGAGGGAGAGCGTGAGCGTTGGCACCGCTACAGGCTGCGCGAGGAGTACGCAAGGCATTTGGGAGACCAAATCATTTCGATCATTGAAGTCATCATGTAAATTTTTTTCCGTACCAATATTCTTGCTCTTTCACTTTGGTGAAGAGCGCATTTTCGTCGCAGTCGAGCCGGCAGAAACAATGGGGCAAAAGAAATTGGCCACACAACGTCACAGAGCCATGAGCTAGATTCCCTCCTGCGTCGGCAACAGGTAGTGGGGGTCGTTGGCGCTGCGAATTCGTGGATGACTATGGAAATCCTATTCCCAATCGTATTCGCAATCCTAATCGACCGGCAAACGGGGATCGATTATGATTGGGATGAGGATTGAGATGAGGATTGCGATGAGGATTGCGATGAGGATGAAGATTGAATAGAAGATCGCCAGCAAGGATCTCCTCTCGGACGCATTTTGGTGCGCCGGAGAGAATGCCGTTGGCGGCACTACAGGCTGCACGGGGATTGCGCAAGGCATCTGAGAAATCAAGTCGTTTCGATCGTTGAAGCCATCATGTAAGAATTTTTCTGCCCCAACTTTTTTGCTCCTTCACTTTGGCGACGAACGTGTCTTCGTCCCAGTCGATCCGGCAGAAACAATGGGGCAAAAGAAATTGGCCACACAACGTCACAAATCCATGAGCCAGATTTCCTCCTGCGTCGGCAACAGGTAATGGGGGTCGTTGGGGTTGCGAATTCGTGGATGGTCATGGAAATCATAATCCCAATCGTATTCGCAATCCTAATCGACCGGCAAAACAAACGGGAATCGATTATGATTGGGATGAGGATTGAGATGAGGATGAAGATTGAGTAGAAAATCGCCAAGATCAATCTCCTCTCGAACGCACTCCGGCGCGCCGGAGAGAATGACATTCGATGCTGAAATGACAAACGACATAGCATCCCGAATCCAGAAGGAGCTCTTTCGTCTTGAGCAGACAGAAGGGGTCACGGTTCTCTTTGCCTGCGAGTCCGGAAGTCGCGCGTGGGGATTTGAGTCTGATGACAGCGACTTTGACGTGAGGTTTATCTACTTGAGGCGGACCGATTGGTATTTGACGATACAGAACAAGCGGGACGTCATCGAAAAGCCGATTGATGATGAACTCGACGTTTCGGGGTGGGATGTTCCGAAAGCACTGCAATTACTTCGCAAATCGAATCCTCCTCTTCTGGAGTGGCTCCAATCGCCAATCATATACGCGCAAACATCGACATTTGTAGATCGTCTACGTGCTCTAATGGAAGAATACTACTCTCCGAAATACGATTGACGGACTTCTCACAAAGAAGCGAGCCGGTGCCGAGCTAGACCGCGGACCGAAGAATGCTGTCCTCTCGGGGTTTCTTGAAAGCGCATTGAGTCGCTTGCGGGCCGAGATACAACCGCCGGCCCAAACCAGAGATCCAGCCGCGCTGGACCGGCTGTTTGTCGATACCCTTCAGGAAGTAAACGGAAAAGGCATTGAGCAATTGCCTGGTGCGCGGCGGCTTTGACGCCGTTAGCAAGGGCTGTGATTCCCCGGTTGTGTGCCCGCACGGAAAGGACCAGCGAGGGCATGGAGGCGAGATTCAAATCCCAAGCCCCAAATCCCAAACAAAGCCGAAAACTCAACTTCCAAGCTGCAAACAGCGCGCACGTTAACCGGAATGATCAATGGAGGACAGACTGTTCCGAAAGCGCTTCTCTCCACATCTCTATCTTCTTTTCGGTGTCTGGTCCTCCGCCCTGGTCGGAAACATAGTTGATGCCTTCGCGGCGAGTCACCCGGGTGAACTTGTCCAGGATCTCCGCGTACTCCGCCCCGGTGATTTCCGGGCCCTGCATCAGCTTGACATACATGATGGGGAGCTGCGCGACTTCGACCCGCAGACGAACCGTGTCGGTGTCGGCCGATGTCCAGGCCGCTTCCAGAAGTTTGGTTGCTTCCGTGACGAATTCCTTCGAGAACATCGGGGAGTTCATCCCGTATCGGATGCCGCTGTCCGGCAGATCCTGCCTGCCTCGTTCGATCACTTCCGGAAGATGCCGCGTGCGGGTCTCCTCCAGCAGGTCGTAGTAGCGGAGAATCGCCGGGGCGGCATTCTGATAGTAGCCCCAGGCAAAATCGTTCATAAGCGTTTCGACATCGCGTGACGGATCCCAAAGCAGTTTTGCCATCACCCAGGAGCGCATCGCCGCCCGCTCGCCGCCCGGACTCTGAAACGCGCCCTGGAACATGATCCCCTTCACATTGTGCTTCACGTAAAAGTCAACGCTCGGCCCGAGAACGTGCAGGTTGGGCAGGGGAGCCATGTAATGGCTGAAGTTTACGAAATAGTCCCAGATAGTGAGATTGTCACAGACCTTGGACCAATCAACGACGGCCTTCTTGTACTGCCTGCTCCGGGGGAAGTCGGACGAAATGAAGTCAATCAGCGGAAGTCGCCAGGCATGCACGTCGTTGCACAACCGGACCGTCACGTTCGGCCGCGGCCTGATCTTTGCCGGCGCGTCGATCGTGCTCAGATAGGCCAGGGTGGAAACGATTACGTCGGGATGTTTTGCTTCAATCGCGGCGGCAATTTCATTGACGAAATAGATCAGCGAACCGGCGGGGCTGTTGTTCTCCTCATTGAGAAGTTCGCACCCCGGACACCGGCAATATGCCCGGCTGTCGTTCTGAGAGATCTCGAGCACGGTGGCATTGGGATTTTCATCAAGCACCATCATCATCCGCTCGATCACGATTCGTATAGCATCGGGGTGCGTTTGGCAGAGCTGGCTCGTCGTGCGTTCTCCGTCGATCAGCGCGTAGTAGTCGGGGTGTTCCTCGAAATATTCCTCCGGGGGGAGGATCGTATTAAAGGTGTGCACGAATCCCGGCACGTAGATCACGCGCCCCCCCCATTTCTCCGGAACGGCCGGGGCATCGCTGGATGCATATTGATCGGCATCCTCCTGCCGGCGCGGGGAGTTTGTCCGGTTGCGCAATGACCATGATGCCTCGAAGGCATCGACATAGAAAGGATCGCGAACCAGGAGGGGCGGCACATAACTCCTCAGCGTTGGCTGGAATCCCAGGTTCGGGCGGTGCGGGATGAGGTTCTCTTCCTTCCGGTACCGGGTTGCGTAGTTATTGACGTGGTACCACCGGCAGCCGAGATCTTCCTCGAGGAGGGCGTAGACGGCATAGATGGGACCCCGCAACCGGCCTCCAATGAGGAACAGACGTTTCCCGTGCGCCCCGATGGCCAACCCTTCGGCCCCAAGATCCTCTTCCGCCTGCGGCACACGGGCGGAGCTGAGACGGCTGGTTCGCCCCACGCTGATTTCGGTAGGAATGGGATCCGTGGTGTCGGGGACGACCTTGAACTCCACTTGCGTCATTTCGCCCAGCCACCTGGCCAGGTCGCCCGCAGCTTTCTGCTCCTGGGGGGTGGGCCTGGCGGGAATGACGATGACATAATCTGTCAATCCGTCCCGTGCGAGCGTCAGTTCCGGCCCGGGGGTGCCCACGGGTTTGAGCGAATTCTGCCAATCCGCCGTGGCCGGAAGTGAAGATGCGGCCAGCGCGGCCAAGCAGCATACCGCTGTTCCCATGGCATTTTTCGTGATACAGGCAATGGATGTATACATGTAAACAGTTTAACCTAAACAGGTTATGATTTTACAGAGGGGCGACGCCCTTGATATAGCAATATTTGTTGTACTTGTAATTCAAATGGTATACAACTTGTATATTACTATCGATATTGAGCCGTTCATCACATAAAAATAGAGACGATATGGCGAACAAGAAGGACCAAATTGTCGAGGATCTTCTGACTCGGATATTTCACGGCGAAATCTCATCCCGGCAATCGCTGGTAGAGCAGAGCCTTGCGGATGACCTGGGGGTCAGCCGGACGATGATCCGCGAAGCACTCATCGTGTTGGAGGCTACGGGCATCGTGAAGCGCATCAAGAACGTGGGCGCTTTTGTCCACGTTCCATCACTTCGCGAAACGCAGGAGTTGGTGGAACTGCGAGCGGCTCTCGAAGGCGTGGCCGCGTCCTGGGCGTGTTCCCAGGTCAGTCCCGAAGAACTACAGAAACTGGATGATCTGGCCGGGCAAGCCGACGAGACGATTTCGAACAAGAACATGGACGCGGGCATAGTCGATTCGGAAATGGCATTTCACGGGATGTTGGTTGGCGTAGCCCGGAACGCGCACCTCGGGAAGACCGTGCGGCGCTGCATCGGCATGCTTGCCCTGGCACGGTTCCATTACGACGCGTCTACTTTGTATGCGGTCCGAAACGGTGAGGAATCCCATGAAAACATCGCCCATCTGGACATCGTTCGTGCTGTTCGTGCAGGCGACCGAGACAAGGCGGAGTTGATCACCCGGGAGCACATTCTCTGCGGGAAGGAACGGATCGTGACCCCGCCGCAGGAAAAGGAACCTCGAGAATCCTTGTCCCAATTGGTGGAATCATTCGTGTAGCGGAATGCGCAGGACATCCAATTTGAAAAAGCGCGGATTCACCCTGATCGAATTGCTGGTGGTGATTGCGATCATCTCGATCCTCGCGGCGCTGCTCACGCCTGCGTTGCGCGAAGCAAGAGCGTCGGCAATGAGGGCCGCCTGCGCCGCCAATCTTCGAGGCATCGCGGTCGGAGTCAGGCTGAATGACACGGACACCCTCAACTTTGTCACCTGCATGTGGCAGATACCGTATCTGGGGCTTTCTCCCAATGCCAGCATGGCTGACGGCCTGGGCATCAATCTGCTCTATGAACACGAGTATCTCGGCGAAACGAGAAAGCTGTTCTGTCCCAGCGACGACACGGTGAAATTCCCATTGAGTTCGCTGCCATGGAGGGCCGGGTACTTTGCCCGGCCGTTTATGAATTACGCCACCGCGCCCCGCACGTACTACGGATACAGCGGGGGCTGGTACGTGATCGACGGCTTTACCCCCCTGGGCTCGCACGAGTTGGAGAAGCCCACCGGAACGATTGTCTATTCCGACAAGATTTCGAGCGGTCCGAATGAAAACGCGGTATTTCACGAGTCGGGATGGAACTGCCTCTTCGCGGACGGGCACGTGGTTTTTGTGACTATGCCGCAGGCGTACCTGGGTAATCACCAATACATGGTGGATCTCCTGAATCGGTTTGAACACCATCCGGAATTTGCAATGAACGTTTACAGGGATCTCGAAAAAGCGGAAGGGAATGCCGAGTCCGAGTACGATGGACATTAGCTCGGATCGTTCATGACCAGGAAACCAGGAGCAACGGACAGGCTCGGCTTCCGCGGCCGCAACCGGCCGGCGGAAACTCGAGTCACCAACGGAAAAAGGAAAGAGTAGGAGAAAAGCGTATGAAAAAAATGCAACTATTGGCGTTGGCAATGGCGGTGGCCCTCGTGCCCGGCATGGCCTCCGCCACTTTAATCGCGGCCCTCGATTTCACCGGCGGCGGTAGTGCCTGGACCGAGACCATTCTCGATCCGGGATATGCGCCTACCCTTGAATTGGATGGCGATCCGACGAAGTTCGGGTTTGCGGCGAATACGACGGATACGGCAGGGGTCAGGTACCACCAGGAGGTATTCGCTCCGGCGGGCTTTACCATGGAGAATATCCAGGTGCACGCCAAGGTGTCCGGGTACAGTTCGTGGGTCATGATCGGCAGATTCGGTTTTGCCGACGGGGTCGCCACCTGCACAGCCTGCCAGCCCTACTGGACCGGCACCGACCACATGAGCGGGGTTGTGACGACAGATGAGCCCTTCATCCTGGATGCGTCCGGCGATCTTGCGTTCACGGGTCTCGCCAGTATCGTGGTTATGACCGAGGTCCATAAGGGACTGGCCGGCGTCTACCAGCGGCCTGATGTCAGTGCCATAGAAGTGCATGCGGACTTAGTTCCCGAGCCGTCCAGCCTGGCGCTGCTCGTGCTGGGAGCGATGGCGTTCGCGCGACGACGCTTCTTCATGTAGGAACGTCTTGTCTGGTTTGTCATGCAGGCGCCGGCGAAGGTCGCCGGCGCCTGGCTTGGCATGATGGTTTCCGGCTCCCTCAATTTTGGTCGAAAGTATTCTGTGCCCCATCTTTGTCGCGAGCTTCGGCGATACGTTTTTCGACAAAGCTCCCGACAAAGTTCACGACAAAGCTCGCGACAAAGTTCACGACAAAGTTCACGACAAAGGAAGGGGTCGCTCGTACGCCAACAGTCTGATGGCAGTGCGTCATCAGGGACCGCACTGGAAGAGCACGTAGTGCCAGATCATGATCATCCCATTCTCAGGAACGGCGGGGGGACCGCCGTCTCCAGAGATTCGCTAACGTCCTGAAATGCCTGATGACGCAAATATGGAGACGGCGGTCCCCGCCGTACGGAGAATGGGGCGGTCATGATAAAACCACCTCGGAGCGGAAGCTTGCGTCAGAGTCTTATCCGGGCCGGACTGAATTCCAATCCCTGCCGGGAACGGTATGGATTTTTCAAACATGCCGGGTATGTTGAGCGGGAGCGGCAATCCGGCCGCCCCATATTTAATCCTTATTGGAGATGGTAGTGAAGCAATGGATCCCGGTCATACCGGCACTGTGCGCGGCCATGGCGCCCGTCATCGCCTCGGCTGAGCTTGTCGAGGCGTTCGATTTCGCCGGCGGCGGAAGCAATTGGACCGTCACCGTGCTCGATGCCGGCACGCCCGGTCCCTATCCGCATACCTTTGAACTGGATGGCAATTCGACGAAGTACGGGTATGCGGCGAATACGACGGACACGGGCTCCGTCATGCTGACGCGGGAGGTCTATGCTCCGCCGGGATTTACCATGTCGAACGTCCGGCTGGAGGCGCGGGTATCGGGCTATAGTTCATGGATCATGATCGGCAGATTCGGATTCGGCCTCGACGTCGCAGCCTGCACCGCTTGTCAGCCGTATTGGACGGGCACGGATCACATGAACGGCACGGTGACTTCGGATACACTGCGCACCCTGGATGCATCGGGCGATCCGAGTTTTACCGACGTGGTGCGCGTCGTGGTTCAGACCGAAGTCCACAAGGGGCTTGCCGGGGTCTACCAGCGGCCCGATATCAGCGAGATCAAGTTGTTTGCCGACCTGAACTCCATCGGGGCCGAAACCGAAGTGGACTTCGCCGACATCACCGTAAACGACCGGGAGGGATTCTCGTTTACGGGAGAGGTGGACCGGATTTACACGCTTCAGCACACGCAGGATCTAATTGACACGAACTGGCTCGAGACCGACACCTTCATTCGCGGCACGGGAGGCGAGTCCTTCGCATTCGATCCGGCGGGCACAACCACCGGAAAGAATTACCGAATCATCGAAACGAATCTGCCCACGCCGCCGGGGGCGCGTGAACCTTTGACCTTCCGGGATTCCGGTTTATATGCCGGGTTCAATCCCTATTTCCTGGATCCGAACACTCCCTTCGGTTTCCACGTGGTGCCGGCCGTTGCCTACGAGGAGGGAGACAACACGGCCTGGAACATCAGCCTGCAGGCAGCCCGTCAGGCCGGCAAACGCATTATCTGTGACCTGATCCCGCAGATCCGGGATACACCCCAGGATCCGTGGTACGGCGTGCACAACCTGGACGATTCCTGGACGGTGGATCAGATCGTCCGTCTGGCCGACGTGGTGGATGAGTTTTTCGACGACGTGGTGAAGGAAGACGTGTATGCCATCACCATCGGGGAAGAACAGATTTTCTGGGAGAGCCGGGAGGCGCAATTGAACCGGCTCTATGAAGAGATCAAGGCGCGTCACCCGGACCTGCCCGTATACCAGTGGTATTCCCCCAGCAGCCAGGGTTCCATCCCGGGGCAAAGCTGGCCGAACCTGAAAGCGGACGGATGGGTGGCCGATGAATACTTCCTGGATCAGCCGCTCATGGAACAGGGCATGCGGGGATTCAGGATTCTGCGGAAACCGATCGTTCAGATCATCTGGGCTTCCGAGGCATCCACCATCCCGTTCATTCCCGCCCGGTTCCAGGAGCAACTTGATGTGTGTGAAAAGTACAACATCCCGGCGGGGTATTTTACCTACTCCGGCGACGTGGCGTGGGGCTGGTCGGAGGATGCGTCGCCGAGCCTCAAAGCAAAGTTCGATCTGGTGTTGCAGGCGACAACCAATGCGGCGGCGTCCGGCGAGCCGGACCTGCAGACATGGGACACGGTGCCGTGGACTCTGCCGGCCACTCCCCTCGCTTTTTCCTCCCACACCGATTCCACGCCTTCTTTCGGAGAAGAGTACGCTACCTCCCGAAACCTTGTTTTCGTCAATGACGCGGCGGTGACGGGATTCGCCGATTTGAGCTGGGATTCCATTGCGGTGGAATTGCGCCCCCGAGAGGCCGGCGCATCACAGGCTACGGTGTGCTTTCTACTCGAAAGCCCATTCGCCATTTCGGAACTGCGAGTCAACGCCACGGGGTTTGACGTCCCCGGCAAGAGCGCCGTGGTGTCCATGGACGTACTCGACATGAATGGGGGGCTCATCCAGTCCACCACCCTGACGCCGGGAGGAACCGCCCTGGGCCTCGTCGTTCCCGGCACATCATTCACCGACACGATTTTCAAGGTGGCCTATACCCTGGGTGGCACCGCCGGCGCGACCGGCGACCTTATCGCGGGCATAGACACGATCGATGTTGAGGCCGATGTGCAGTTGCCTCCATCCACCGGACTTACCCTCGACACCGGCGGGAGCAACGCCTGGTCCCACACCGAGGACATGCGGTTCGGGCGCTTCTTCTACACCGCGGAGATCAGCGACCCCACCAAGATCGGAATCACCAGCTCCGGATTGTGGAACGCGCCCCTGGGCGGCGACGAACTCGAGATAAAGCAGAAGTTCACCGCGCCGAGCCCCGTCACCCTCACCGGTCTGGAGGCCGTGGGCGTCGTCCTCGCCCAGTACAGCTCCACGTTGCGGGTGGGCGTGTCGACCAATGGGGTGGACCTCCTGGCCGAGGCGGTGACAACCACCGGCGAGTCCTTCAACGGCGCCCTGGTGGTGGACCTGGATCCGCCGGCCCCGTCGATTGAAACGGACGAATTCTACATCCATCTCTTCCTTACCGGCAGCTATAGCACGATCAGATCCTACACCGTCACCGGCACCACGAATTAATATGACCGAACGAATCCAGACTACATCCAGCCTGCGCCTCCTGGTTGTATTGCTATCTGTGGTCCTGGCTCCCCCGGGGGTCCCGGCCGAGCTGGTTAAGGCGCTTGATTTCACCGGCGGCGCCGGCAACTGGACCATCACTGTCGTCGATGCCGGAACGCCCAATCCCTATCCCCATACCTTCGAACTGGATGCGGATCCGACGAAGTTCGGATATGCCAAGAACACAAACGATACCGGCGCTATCATGCTCCATCAGGAGGTCTTTGCCCCGGCCGGCTTTACCCTGTCGAACATCCGGCTGGAGGCGCGGGTGTCGGGGTATAGTTCCTGGACCATGCTGGGTAGAATCGGGCTCGGCCTCAGCCCTGCAGGCGCCACGGTCCAGCAACCGTACTGGACCGGCAGTGACCATTTGAGCGGAGTGGTTACGACGAATGCTCCTGTCTCCCTGGATGCCTCGGCCGATCTCCGTTTCACAGGCGTGACCCGCGTCACGGTACAGACCGAGGTCCTTAAGGGACTGGGTCATATCTACCAGAGGCCGGACGTCAGTGACATCCGGCTGTTCGCCGACCTGACCCCTCCCAAAACCACCGGGTTGTACGACTTGACCATCACCAGGAACGACGTAAGCGGACTTCCATTGGTCAATCCGGAGGCAGGACCCTTGGATATAACCCATAAACAGGTACGTGATGACAAATACGAACTGTCCGTCAAAGACTACCAGTGGACGGAAGGGTGGGGCGAACTGGACCAGTTTTTCCCCCGGCATTTCAATCCGGCCTGCACCCTGCACCTGTTCCTGCAGAACAAGGGCAAAGCCGATGTCCACGTCACGAACTTGCTCTATAACGGCGCCCCGATTGCGGATGTCTGTACCCGCCCGGATTTTGCCGGCCCCGTCATCTGGTACCGGGCCAATCCAGACGTCATTCCGCCGGGCGGCACCGCCATGGTCTATGTTCGGCTGCGCAAGGCCCTGGCCGAAAAGGTAACCATCGGCGTCCAGGCCGGTAACGGCAAGACGGTCTCGACCGACTTTCATCCCGGCGACGGCGCGGGCGCGGCGGATTTTCGAATCGTGTCGGTCGGGTTCGACCTGGAACAGAACAAGATGTTCGTGTTTCTAAGAAACTTCGGCACCGGGCGACGATCCATAAAGCGTTGTTTGATCGAGGGCCGTGAGCTGCCTGAATCCGCGTACCTCGCCCTGAATCCCGACTTCGCCGGCGACAACCCCGCCTACCTGGAGATTACGCCGGAAAAGCAACTGGAATTCGGGCAGTTCCTGCTCCTGGCCGTGGAAGACCAGGCGGGGAATCGTACCGCGTACCAATTGCGGGTGCGTGACGACAAGATCCTGCTGGGAATGATCGGCGGGGTTGGCAACGTACCGCTCTACCGGGAGAATCTTTTCAACATGAACCTGGAGATGGGCAGCACCGCCGCCGTCGTCGAGGAAGGTTTCTGGGAATCCTTTGCCGACAACGATCTTTCCTACATTGAGACCGCGAACACGCTCGAAGATCTTCAACGTGCCATTGCGGAAGCACCCAAAGAACGCCTCGTCTTCGGCACCACCGACGAGCCGGATGGGGTAGATTGCATGTGGTACAACGAACTGCCTTACATGGACCGATGTGGCGTCAACGTCATGCAGCTCATCGAACCCAGGATGGGGATGGTGCGGAAGCATGCGCCGTCCTACCTGACCCAGGTGCTGGTCAATCGAACCTACAGCCCGGCCAACTGGTACATCTACGGAGAAACACCGGATCTTTTTTTCAACGACGCGTACCCGCTCTACCACAACTTCGCATCCGATTCCCTGGCGGTCGTGCCCCCCACCGTTTCCACGGAGCTCAACGCGATATCCCCCCGGCCGTTGCACATGGTCCTCTGGGGCTGCATGGATACCACCATGCGGCGCGCCTATACGCCCCTCGAGAACGATATGCAGGTTCATTATGCCATCGGTTCCGGGGCCCGGGGCATTCACTACTTCATGGACCGCACCGTCTACTATTCCGAACGGTATTTCGTCGGCCCGACAAACATCAAACCGCTCTGGAGCAACATGGGAAGGTTGAACGCAAAAATCACGCGCATCGCGTCCCTCCTGAATGCCGGCTACCCATTCGATGTCGCCACAAGCAGCAACGACAACGAACTCTGGGTCGGCTCCCTGCTCGGCGGGAAGGATAGCGTCGTCATCGTGGCCGTGAACAAGAATTACAATGTTCGTGCTTCGGGAGCGACAAAGAAGCCATTCATCTTTCCTGTCGAAGACGAAACGATCGAACTCGATCTGCCGGACTGGATCGAGCCGGCCAAGGTCGTGGAAGTGAGCTGGGACCGCGTGGACGAAGTGCAGACTCAAGAGCAGGGCGGGAAGACAATCATCCCCGTCCGGGACATGATGGAGTCCCGAATCTATGTCGTTTCATCGGACCCGAAGATCGAGCGACGGTTGGAACTGTCCCGGGAACTCATGGATAGATTGGCCCGGTCGGAGGATTTGCGCCCGCGATCCGGAGAATCGCTCGGCGCGTTGGATCTCCGGAATGAACCGATCGAGCTGACGGCCGATCAAGTGAACGCGAAATCCTATACTCTCGAATTCGATGCGCGGGAAGACCTTGAAAAAGCCATGGCGCTGAACGTCAAGCTGGCGGAGATTGATCTGATTCCCGGCGAGGGGCTGGCGCTCTTTCCGTTCCAGGACGATCTCGAAGGCCGTGGCGAGCTGATTTACGGTTTCGTCTCCGATGTGCCGGTCACCAACATCCAGGCCACCCTGGTCAGCACCACGCCGAATTTCGCCTATTGCGCGAACAACACGCTCGAGATATCAGCCACAAATTCGTTCGGGTATATCTTTCAATCGGAAACCTATGTCAAAGACATCAGTTTCAAGACGTTGTGGAATGGCGGTTCGGGCGAAAACCTGGAAGTGGCGTTGGAGATCCCTCTCAAGCAGTTCTATATTAAGGTCACGATGAAGGATCCGGAGGTCGTGTGGTCGGGCGAATATGCCAACACGATCAAGAGGTTGGAAGTGTCATGGGATTTGTAAGACCAGGAACCGGAATCCTGCTCGGCGTGCTGGCCGGTGGCCTGATGTTGTCGTCGGTCCGGCCGGCTCGGGCGGTGCTGATCGAGGCACTTGATTTTACCGGCGGCGCCAGCAACTGGACCGTTACCGTCCTCGATGCCGGCACTCCGGGAGCCTACGCCCCTACCTACGAACTGGATGGTGATCCGACGAAGTACGGGTATGCGGTGAACACCACGGATACGGGCGGGGTTATGCTGACGCGGGAAGTCCATGCCCCGGCCGGATTTACCATGTCGAACATCCGCCTGGAGGCCCGGATCTCCGGTTACAGCTCGTGGATCATGCTCGGCAGATTCGGATTTGGCCTCGCCCCCGCCGCCTGCACCGCCTGCCAGGCCTACTGGACCGGAAGCGATCACATGAGCGGCGCGGTGACGACCGGCGCGCTGCGCACTCTGGACGCATCGGGCGACGCAAACTTCACCGACGTAACTCGCGTCATTGTCCAGACCGAGGTCTGGAAGGGCCTGGCCCATGTCTACCAGCGTCCGGATGTCAGTCAGATTGAGCTGCACGCGGATCTGAGAGCAATCGGAAGTCCGAATCCGGTCGATGTGACCGCCATCACCATCCGTGACGTCGTGGACGGGTTCTCGTTCACCGGGGAAGTGGACAAGGTCTACATGCTCCAGTTCTCGGAAGGCCCGGGTACGACGAATTGGATCGAAACCGACCTCTTTGTCCGTGGCACAGGAGGCGAGTCCCGGGCCTTCGATCCCGACGGCATCTCCACCGGAAGGAATTACCGGATTGTCGAGACGTCTCTGCCCCAGCCCATCGGGCCTCGCGAACCGCTGACGTTTCGGGATTCCGGTTTGTATGCCGGATTCAATCCCTATTTTCTGGATCCCAATACGCCCTTCGGTTTCCACGTGGTGCCGGCGGTTGCCTACGAGGGTGGGGACAACTTTGCCTGGAATGACAGCCTGCGGGTGGCCCGGCAAGCCGGCAAACGCATCATTGCCGACTTGATCCCGCAGATCCGGGATACGCCCCAGGATCCGTGGTACGGCGTGCACAACCTGGACGATTCCTGGACGGTGGATCAGATCATCCGCCTCGCCGACGTGGTCGATGAGTTTTTCGACGACGTAGTGAAGGAAGATGTATACGCAATCACGCTGGGAGAAGAGCAGATTTTCTGGGAGAGCCGGGAGGCGCAATTGAACCGGCTCTATGAAGAGATAAAAGGGCGTCACCCGGACCTGCCCGTATACCAGTGGTATTCCCCCAGCAGCCTGGGTTCCATCCCGGGACAAAGCTGGCCGAACCTGAAAGCGGATGGTTGGGTGGCCGATGAATACTTCCTGGACCAACCGCAGATGGAACGGGCCATGCGCGGCTTCAGGCTCCTGCGGAAACCTGTCGTCCAGATCATCTGGGCAGGCGACGCGCCCACTGTTCCCTGGGTTCCCACGCGATTCCAGGAGCAACATGACGTGTGCGGAAAGTACGACATTCCGGCGGGATATTTCACCTGGTCCGGCACGGTGCCGTGGGGATGGTCGGAGAATGCGTCCCCCAGCCTCAAGGCGAAATTCGATCTCGTGCTCCAGGCGACAACCAATGCCGCTACGTCCGCGGAGCCGGATCTTCAGTCCTGGGACACCGTGCCGTGGGCCCTTCCGGTCACACCGCTTACCTTTTCTTCCATCACGGACTCCACCCCGTCGTTCAGAGAGGAATACGCCACCTCCCGAACTCTGGTCTTCGTCAATGACGCCGCAGTAACGGGATTCGCCGATTTGAGGTGGGACTCCACCGCGGTCGAATTTCGCCCCCGGGATGCCGGTCCGTCGCAGTCGTCCGTGACGTATCTTTTCGAGAGTCCATTTCCCATATCGCAACTCAACATCAGCGCCACGGGATTCGATGTCCCCGGAAAGAACGCGGTGGTCTCGATGGATGTCCTCGATACTGCCGGAGGGCTCATACAATCCACGACCAAGACGCCGGGGGGAACCGGCATGAACCTCGTGGTACCAGGCGGCTCCCTTTCCGACACGCGATTCAAGGTTGCCTATACCCTGAGCGGAACCGCCGCCGCCGCCGATGATCTTATTGCCGGGATCGACACGATCAACGTGGTGGCGGATGTGCAACTGCCTCCAACCACCGGGCTCACTCTCGATACCGGTGGGAGCAACGCCTGGTCGTACACCGAGGACTTGCGGTTGATGCGGATCATCTACACCGCGGAAATCAGCGATCCTACCAAGATTCTCTTCAGCAGTTCGGGCTTGAATACCGCACCCCTGGGCGGAACCGAGTTCGAGGTGAAGCAGATGTTCACGGCTCCGGGTACCGTCACCCTGACCGGTCTGGAAGCCACCGGCGTCGTCCTTTCCCAGTACAGCGCAATCATGCGTATCGGCGTATCCACCAACGGGGTGGATTTGCTGAGCGAAGCGGAGACACCCGCCGGGGAGTCATTCAACGGGACGCTGGCGGTGGACCTCGGTTCACTGCCCGTGCCGGTCGAGACGGATGAGTTTTACGTTCACCTGTTTCTCACCGGCAGCTACGGAAATATCAAATCGTATACCGTAACCGGCACCGTGAATTAGTATGACGCCGCGCATTCAAACCCTTTTGTGTCTGATTGCAGGCACTGTGATAATGTTGCTGGGCCGGCCGGCAGGGGCAGTGCTCATCAAGGCGTTCGATGTGACCGGCGGCGCCGGCGAATGGGAGATTACGGTGCTCGATGCCGGTACCCCCGGCGCCTATCCGGTGACCTACGAACTGGACGCAGACCCGACAAAATTCGGGTACGAGAACAACACGACGGATACCGGCGGGACCATGCTGACACAGGAGGTACTTGCTCCTGACGGGTTTACAATGTCGAACGTCAAGCTGGAGGGACGAGTCTCGGGGTACAGTTCGTGGATCATGCTCGGCAGAATCGGGCTGGGGATTGCTCCTGCAAACGCCACCGCGCAACAACCCTATTGGACGGGTAGCGATCACATGAGCGGCGTGGTCACGACCGATGAGCTTTTCACATTGGACGCCTCGGGCGACCCCCTATTCACGGGCGTTACCGGCGTCGTTGTCCAGACCGAGGTCTGGAAGGGACTGAACGGCGTCTACCAGCGTCCGGATGTCAGCGATCTGAGGCTGTACGCGAACCTGGTCTCGACGAACGGTCTGCCGGCCATCTCTTCGGTTACCGTCAACGACCTCGAAGGATTTGCATTCACGGGAGAAGTGGGCCGGCTCTACATGCTCCAGTTTTCGGAAGGCCCCGGGACAACCAACTGGATGGACTTCGAGAGCTTGATCCGGGGAACGGGGGGCGAATCGTTTGCTTTCGACCCCGCCGGCGTTTCACCCCAACGGGAATACCGGGTCGTCCCGGGCGACTACGAGATTTTCGAAGACGTGACGGAGGCCGCGGGTCTCCATGGTCTGGGCAACGTGGCGGGGTGGGGGGAATATCCCGGGTTTGCCTGCGGCTGGGGTGACTACAATAAGGACGGGTACGTCGATTTCTATTGCGGCGGCATTTGGCAAAACAACGGCGGTAAAGGTTTTACCAAGGTCCCCGTAGTTCCCGCGTCCGCCGGGCTTCGCGGTATCTTCGGGGATTACGACAACGATGGGTTTCTCGATCTCTATACATCTCACAATGCGGTGACGCCGGATATTGTTGCCCGGCTGCTTCACAACGTGAACGGAACACACTTTGTCGATGTAACCGGGACCAGCCTGCCGGCGCTTCCCATGAATTCGGGGGCCACCGGCTGCTGGGGTGACTTCGACGCGGACGGGGATCTCGATCTCTACCTGGGTGGGGGCGAAAGCCCCGGCTATCAGCCCGATGCATTCCTTTGGAACAACGGCAGCGGGGTATTCTCCGCCGACACGAAGGCCACCGCGCGGCCCGCCCGCGGAGTCACCGCGGCGGACTTCGACGAGGATAACGACCTGGACGTCTATGTTTCGAACTATCGCCTGGAGCCGAACATCCTGTGGCGCAACGACGGACCACAGAGCTTCAGCGACCAGGCGGCAACCTACCTGGTTTCCGGTGGCGTTTTCCCCGCGGCGCATACCATCGGTTCCTCGTGGGCGGATATGGATAACGACGGACTCTTCGATCTGTTCGTCGGCAATTTCAGTCATCCGGGCCAGCAGCCCGCGAAGTTCCTGAAGAACCTCGGGCCGGGAGGGAGCTATCACTTCCAGGACATGAGCGCGACCGCGGGTCTCGCCTGGCGGGAATCGTTCGCCAGTCCCGCATTGGGAGACTTCGACGGCGACACCGATCTCGACCTGTTTTTTACGTCGGTCTACTCCGGGGATGAGAGCGTGCTCATGCGAAACGAGGGCAATTGGGTGTTCAAGGAGATCTCCTCTGAGAATCTCCTGGTCTTTGCCAATACTCAGTGCGCCTGGGCCGACTACGATAACGATGGAGACCTCGATCTCCTGAGCGGGAACCGGCTGCTGCGGAACCGCGGGAATGCCTATCACTGGGTGAGGGTTCACCTCGTGGGCAACGGCACCACCGTCAACAAGGCCGCCATCGGGGCGAAAGTCCTGATCGATCTCGGGGGAGGCGTAAAGCTGATCCGGCAGGTGGAAGGCGCAACCGGAGAGGGGAATCAGAGCGAGCAGACATTGCATTTCGGGCTCGGCACCCATAGCGGAAACGTGAACCTCAATATTACCTGGCCCGACGGGTCCACCCAGGTGGTGAATGCAGCGGTGGATCAAAGAGTGACGGTGGTGCAATGAGCGAGGCAATTCAGGGAGGCGATAAGCGATCGACTTTAGAGAAGATTTCGACGTGTGTTTTGGATCCTTCGTCGCGAGCTTTGTCGTGAACTTTGTCGAAAAATCGGCTCTTACCAATGCCAATTCGACGAAATTCGCGACAAAGTTCGCGACGAAGATTTTCTCAATTCCAGCTTGAGACCGTGATATATGTAGGGAGGCAATGCGATCCATGCGTACAAGTGAAGGTGACGCAGTGATCAAGACACGATGGGGAGGCGATAAAGGATCGACTTTAGAAGGAATTCGACGGCAATTGTAGAACCTTCGTCGCGATCTTCGTCGTGAACTTTGTCGAAAAACCATCGGCACCCAAAAGGCCGATCGCCGAAGTTCGCGACAAAGTTATCGACGAAGATTTTCTCAATCCCGGCTTGAGACAGTGATATATGTAGGGAGGTAATGCGATCCATGCGTACAGGTGACGGTGACGCAGTGATCAAGACACGATGGGGAGGCGATAAAGGATCGACTTTAGAAGGAATCCGACGGCAATTGTAGAACCTTCGTCGCGAGCTTCGTCGTGAACTTTGTCGAAAAACCATCGGCACCCAAAAGGCCGATCGCCGAAGTTCGCGACAAAGTTATCGACGAAGATTTTCTCAATCCCGGCTTGAGACCGTGACAAACGCAAGGAGGCAATGAAACCCGCATGGTATCGAAACGCATTTTACTCATCGCATGCATAGGTATAGCAATGAATACTCCAACAACAGATTCCGCCCGCGCTGAGCCCGGCGCAACCGTATCCGCCCGCGAGCCACTCACGCACCGAAACATGGGAGTCTATGGCTGGTGGGATCCATACTTCTGGGAAGGCCCCTTCGACTTCGTGATCGCTCAGGCGTTTGTTCTTCCGCATGAGTCGCTCACGGAGGTGCAGAATGGCAGCGACGCCGCGGGCGCCAAGGCGTGGAACGAGCGCCTGATGAAGGCGCGCGCGGCGGGAAAGCGCGTGATTGCCATCGTCACCCCGGGTCAAGGCCTACCGCCGACCGATGAGTACGATCGCGCGTTTGCCGCGTTTCTTGATCATGTAAACGTCGAAGAACTGTATGCCGTTTCCATCAGTGAAGAGCATACTGCCGATGCAAGCCGGCACGATGCCCTGGTGAATTCGTACAACCGGCTAAAGGAGAGGCACCCGGACCTTCCCGTGTACCAGTGGTACTCCAATACCTCCCGGGGAGACGCCATCCCCGGGTTCAATTGGCCCCTGCTGCCCGCGGACGGTTGGATCATCAACGAACTCTTCGCGGACTCGAGCGATTTCGAATATGAAGTTCGGCGCTATCGAATGCTGGGCAAGCCGATCGTGCATATTGTCTGGTCCTCGCCCGCTCTTGACGCTACGTATCCGTGTCAGCCCTCGGTCTTCGATGGCCAGCTTCGCGTGGCGGAGAAGTATGATCTTCCCTGCGCATTTTTCTGCCTGGACCTCTATTCGAACCGGAAATGGGGCTGGGACGACGTGGCTACCGAGCCTACCCGAAAGGTGTTCAGCCGTGTCCTCGATACCATGCAAAAGGCCAGGACGATCGAAGCCGGGACGCCCGAGTGGGACCGGGGAGAACCCTTCTTGAGCACGGCGTTGGAGAAGAATGCGGCGGGGGATTTCCGGCGCCGCGAGAGTTTCGATCTCCTCACGAAACCGTCGGGACAGGAACGGCCCGCGCAAGATTTTCTGGAGCGAAGCGCGATCCGGGGATTTCATCATATGACGTGGGCGAACGAACCCAGCCGGATCGAGATCAAAGCAAGGGACACCGAATCAATAGACGCCAGTATCACCCTGCGGTTCGTTACGCCGGAAGGCGAACGCTGCCGGTTAATGGCTTCGGCAGGTTTTGCCGCGGAGCCCGCGGCTTCAGCGTCGGCCGTATTCGAGGTTTCCGGCAACGGATATGACTGGGTAGCGAAGACAACGGAGATCGTCGACGGGGTCATGAAGATCGAGCTGCCGGAGGCTGAAAATCAAATTTACACACGGCTACGAATTGCCGGGAAAGCCGCGGAAGCCGGCGAACCGGTCGCGACGCTAGATTGGATCGAAGCAAGCGGAGTTGCGATTGATTAATTCATTGTCTTTCACCAGAAAGTTGACCCCGGCCGGTTTTCCGGCGAATCGTGCCCCGCCTTCGTGCGCCGTCTTCGTGCCCCGAGGCCACGGATCGGATCGCGAGACGAAGAGGGGGCACGAAGACGCCAGACGATGGAAGAACTTTCGAAATGCATAATCCGGCGCGCAAGGGGTTGGGGCTTGTTTCTCAGTACGGTCTCGTCTCCAATCCTGATCGATTGGGATTGCGATCAGGATTCAGATAGATTGAAAAATGTGAAACTCTGTCCCTGACACTTTGTTTGAGAGACCATCGAAATCGGTTGACGATAGCGGACCACGAGGGGGAGGAAATCGTCCACCGCTATCGTCGCCGTCATCGTTGTCCGATCTCTCATTCCTAACGAAAAATCTGATGGAGCCTGCGAACATCAGAGGCTGGACTCGTTTTTGAGTCCCTCTGATTCTGCAATCCTAATCCCAATCCTAATCGCAATCTGAATCGATTAGGATTGCGATTAGGATTGCGACTAAGATACATGGAAAACTGTGACACTGTGTCAAAGGCGGGACTGAAACCAGACCACCAAAATAAGACGAGGAAGATGAGTATATGACGGTAGCGGCGACAAATTTGGAAGAGCGGTCCGAGGAATACATCAAATTGATCACGGGCCCGGCCATGGATTCCAATGGTCTCCCGATGATGGTGATAGACTATGAGAATATGCGTCCGCTGGAAGACGGCGATTTCCCGGAGGAGACCTGGCGATGGAAGGAATCGCCCGCAGGCTACTATGCGTACGAAAACACGGGGCAGATGCTGGGCGGATGGATTGCCGCAGAAACCGTTCGCTTCCAGGTGACCGGTGATCCGCAGGCAAAGCAGAATGCCGACCAGGCATTCGATGGTATCCGGCATGTTTACAACCTGGGCAAGGAGAAGGTGGAGGGATATTTTCCCAAGCCCTATTGCGGGAAAATCAGCGACCAGATCAGCCGGGACCAGTATGAGTTCGTGTTGGCCGGTCTGGCCGAATATCACGCCATCGCCGACGAGAAGGCCCGGAAAGAGATGGGTCACATGATGGGCAAGATGGTGGAGTACTGGATGGGGCTCGACTACGTGGATGTATATTTTGGTAGGAGCATCGACATGCTGGAGGATTCCGTGGCATCGCATTTTCTGGGTACGGTCCGGTTCCCCTACACCCTGACCGGGGATCGCAAGTTCCTCGACGAATACAACCGGTTGTTCCACGACAAGAAGCTCGGGGAACGGATGCCGGAGACCCTGCGCGCCAAGTTCCTGCAAGGGGAAACCTACGACGGCGCCACCTATTTTCGCTCCGCGGAGCAGTGCATGTTTATGAAGACCGTGGCTATCGATCACCTGTGGGACCATGATCCTGAACACGGGGACCTGTGGCGGCATTCGCTGGAGGAGTTCTGGAAGGGGGACGCGCTGGTGGCCCTGAACCGGGATGAGGGGCTGGTGTATGGCCTCGTGGGTTTCGACCCGGAAAAGAACGAAACGTTCCTCACCGAGCCCGGGGTGATCGAGGAGATCGACAATGAACATCTCCAGGATGCGATCATGAACTGGGGCGGGCACTGGATGACCCCCGTAAGCGCCGAACTGGCCATAACCGCGGCGATTATCGGGGACCGGCTGGGGCTTGCGGAGGCGGTGGATACGTCAAAACTGATTCTAGAGAAGATGACCCTGGAAAAATTTCGCGGCCATACGGTTCCCGACGAATCCCATCTGCCGCCCGGGCAGAAGTGGAAAGATTTCCTCTGGAGCGAGATGATCGTTTACTGGTTGTGGGCCTATTGTC
>Ga0315336_1002375_pt1 | contig 29117 bp, 23 predicted proteins | sample ASW5metaG_FD_204512 | JGI IMG/M metagenome (GOLD analysis project Ga0315336, IMG submission 204512) | Ammonia-oxidizing marine archaeal communities from Monterey Bay, California, United States - ASW #5 | ecosystem: Environmental > Aquatic > Marine > Intertidal zone | place: USA: California... | reverse complement strand
TAATGATACGTGTCCGCATCGTATTCCGCGACGAGATTCCCCCTCCATTTCTGCCCGCAGTATTCGGAGAAGATAGCGTACCAACGCGACAACTATCGAGCGTTACGGACGTTGCTTTATCGCTGGCGACGGCCCCTCCATCGAGAACCGTGGTGTTCCCCTTGAAGAGCACATCGGTGGCCACGAGCCTGCCAGTCGGTCCGACCATGATCCCACCACCGGATCCGGTGAGAGCTTCGTTATCGATGACCAGGCCCTCGGATGAGGTGACTTCAGGGAGGGGGCCCATATTCAACGTGCCATGCACCAACGCACCCCCACCGACACCCGCTGATCCGTCGACCAATCCACCACCGAGCATTGTAGCGGTGGCACCGGACCGGACTGTCATATTGCCACCCTGGTCGGGAAACAGAACGCCTGTCCGCGGCGCCACACCGTCCGCCAGAACCAGGCCCATGAGGGTCGCGTCGACAACGAATCCGGGACCGAAGTTGCCAATGACCATCACTCGTCCTGGCGTGGGGGCGGTGACTCTCATGAGCTCTGAACCCGGCATGCATTGCCCAGCCCCCGGCATGATTGTGAGACTGCGCGTTACAGTCAAAGTGGAGGGTAGCTGATGCTCTCCAGGCACCGTTGGAAGTAGAAAGAGGGTGTCCCCCGGAGCCGCCACAACCTCGGCAGAGATGGCATCTGGGAAGGTACAACAGTTGCCAACAACACACGCAGTCTGACTGGACAACTCTACCTGCCCGAAGGCGAGTGCAGGCGCAAAAAGGGAGAGCGCGATGGGTATCCGCAGGCTGCGCAGGTCAGGAAAAGAAGTGGACATGGACATGTTGCCTCCCAAACAACAGCGGAATGCCGTTGTGGGAAACAGCTATGGGCAACGACCGTGCAGTCCCATTACGCCAGATAACGATCGCGGTTCGGTTGCGCGGCCACCATGGCGAAGGCCAGATACGTCCCGAGGATGAGTCCGCCGTACAGCAATGTCACCCCCCAGAGTCGTCCCGAGAACACCTGCGCGGACAGGTCGGCCAGGATGCCCACGGGATCCACGACCAGGTCCCAGCTGTTCCAGCGGAGGAACCGCCCGATGTAGATGGCCAGTCCCGACAACCCAGCCGCACCGATCACCATCGCCCAGCTCGCGACCCGCCCGAGGAGACCACGGACGAGTTCTGCCTGTTGGCGCAGGGACAGCAGTCCGACGAGCAGGCCGGTCATGCCGTACGACGAGAGCAAGGCGATGTCGTACCAGTAGGGTACCGGGTCGCGGGCATGAAGGTGGTAGAGGTCGGTCACCAGGTAGGGCGCATTGGGAAAGAAGGCCAACCAAGGGGCAAAGAGCGCGACAGCCAGCCAGTGCCGGTCGCGCCGTGCAGCGACCACAGCCGCGACCGACAGCACCATTGGGATCAGGCCCAGGATCAGGTTGTAGCCCAGGAAGCCGTAGGTCAGCCGGCCGCAGAACGCGAACCGGGCGAGCAAGAGGACGCCTGCCATGGCGGAGAGCAGTCCAGCGGCGGCGACATCGCGAATCATGCAAGTACCGTATGAGGCGGACGTGCAAGGTCCGTGCAGCGGCCATGCAGATTTCCGGAGGGAGATCGGCCGGCTCGATCGGACCGGATGACTACCGGTTGGCGCGCTCCTCGTTTCGCTTCGAGAACCGCACGACCAGGTTCCGGTAGTAGGTCGGGAACATGCGCTGAATGGTCTCGATGACCTTCGCGTCCCGGCCAACCACGACGCGTTTCTTCCCGGATTCGATGGCGTTGACGATGATGTTGGCCGCTTTGGACGGGGGCATTCCCTTGGCGATGATCTTGTTCGCCTGGACGGTCTCTTTCTCATCGATGAGCTGGCGGCCGTTCCGGACGATGCCCGTGGCGATGGCCCCCGGGTGCACGCAGCTGACGCCGATGGGCGTGTCGGCCAGCTCCATGTCGAGGGACTCGGTGAAGCCCTTCACGGCGGCCTTGCACATACAGTAGGCCGTCTGCCGCGGGACGCCGATGAGCCCGAAGACACTGGAGATGTTGACGATGTGACCCTCGTCCTGCTCCTTGATGTGCGGCAGGAAGAAGTGGCAGCCGTAGACCACGCCCCAGAGGTTGATGTTCACGATCCACTCCAGATCGTCGAGGGACTGTTCCTCGAAGGGGACCGTCAGGGACACGCCGGCGTTGTTGACGACGATGTTGACCTTGCCGTGCTCGGCGATGACGGCGTCGGCGAAGTCGGACATCGCCTGCTTGTCGGCGACATCGACCCGATGCAGGCTGACGTTGCGGTTCAGGCCTCGAATCTCGGAGGCCGTCTCTTCGAGCCCCTCCATGTTCAGGTCGGAGATCGCGACGTGGCACCCGCGTCTGGCGAGCTCGATGGCGGTGTGTCGGCCAATCCCCGAGGCGGCTCCGGTGACGACAGCGACGCGGTTGTCGAGGCTCTGCATGTTTCCCTCCGAACCGGGGGTCTAACGAACCACTGCGCCCACCGCCGCTCCGACCGCGGCGATCGGACTATGGTTCAGCTGTGCTCCGCATCGATCCCACCGAGTGGCCCAGAGCCACCACCTACCAGCTCTACCGCCGCATGGGTGCACCCCACCTGGGGATCACCGCCGATGTCGACGTCACGGCGCTGCTCGAGGCGGCCAGGCGCGACGGGACCTCGCTCTTCGCGGCGGTGATGCACAGACTCACCGGCGCCGCGAATGCGGTCCCACAGCTCCGCCAGCGGATCCGCATCGAGGGAGAGGACGAATACGTCGTCCAGCACGACCGCGTCGACCCGGCGTTCACGGTGCCCGTCGAGGGGGGCCTGTTCAACTTCGCGTCGGTCCCGTTTGCCGCCGACCTCGAGGCGTTCGCCTCCGCTGTGGCCCAGGCCAGCGCCGCCCAACGCCACAACCTCGAGCTCCAGCCGTTCGAGGACCTGCGCGACGACGTCTTCTACATGAGCTGCCTGCCGTGGATGCACTTCACGTCGATGACCCATCCGGTGCACACCGACTGGCCCGACTCCGTGCCGCGCATCGCCTGGGGACGGTTCACGAAGGTCGACGGGCGCACGACGATGCCGGTGAACATTCAGGTCCACCACGCGCTGGTAGACGGGAGCCACCTCGGCGCCTTTTTCGGGGCGCTGGACGACGGAGACTACCCGTCCAACTCCGGATAGTACCGAAAGATCCCATCGTTGTTGAAGGGGTCTCTCTCCGCCACCCACGCCGCAATCCGCGGCCGCGCCGCCACCCGATCCCGAATCGCCGTCAGCTTTGGATAGTTGGCCAGCTGCCTCCTGCACGCCCGCGGAAACGCGAACTGCAGGCCGGCCAGCGTTTGGAACAACGTCAGATCCACATACGAGAACGCGTCCCCGAGAAGCCACTCCCCGGCGATGGACTCGAAGTACCCCAGAAGTTTCGGCATGCGATCGGTCCGAAACCCGAGGGACGCGACCATCGCTTCGTTCCGCTGGTCCTCGTAGTATTTGCCGCTGCCCAGCGGGTGGTGGGTGTCGTGGACCTCGCTGACGACGTCGGCGAGGGTCATCGCAGTCTGTAGCGCCAGGGCCCTGGAGCCCTCATCATCGCCCACCAGTCCGTGACGACAGGCGAGGAAGTGACAGATGTTCGCCGTCTGCGCCAACACCAGCTCATCGGCCTTGAGAATCGGTGGCGCATAGGGCCTCATTCCGCCGAGCGCGCCCACTCGGGCTTTGACGATAACCCCGATGCCACCCCCTTGATCCTTTGGTAGCTTGCCGACGTCGATCCACTCCACTCCGGCCTCGACCAGAACCAGCCGCACAAACTCACCCCGCCCGGGGATAAACGGCCAGTAGTAGAGTTCGTAGGTCATGGCAGAGCTTATCGCCCCTCGGAGGTCCGGATGTCATCAGCGCCCCACATCGTCGTCATCGGCGGGGGCTTCGGCGGTCTCTCGGCCGTCCAGGCGATGCGGAAAGACCCCGTGCGAATCACCCTCATCGACCGGCGCAACCACCACCTCTTCCAGCCGCTGCTGTACCAGGTGGCCACCGCGGCTCTGGCCCCGTCTGACATCGCCGAGCCCATCCGCGCCATCCTCGCTCGACAGGACAACGCGGGCGTGCGCCTCGGCCACGTCAGCGAGATCGACCTGACCGGCAAGCGGGTCCGCATCGGCGAAGACGAGTGGATGTCGTGGGACAAGCTGATCATCGCGGCCGGCGTCCGCCACGCCTATTTCGGCAACGACCATTGGGAGGAGCACGCGCCGGGCTTGAAGACCATCGGCGATGCGCTGGCCATCCGCCAGAAGATCCTCACCGCTTTCGAACGGGCGGAGTGGACCGACGACGAGGAGGTACGCGCCGCGATGCTCACCTTCGTAGTGGTCGGCGGAGGCCCCACCGGGGTCGAGCTCGCCGGCGCCATCGCCGAGATCGCATTCCAGACGTTCAAGAACGATTTTCGCCACCTCGACACCAGCCAGGCGCGGGTGGTCTTGGTCGAGGGGAGCGGGAATGTGCTCAACGGCTTCCCACCCCGGTTGCAGCTGAAGGCCCGGGAGCAGCTGGAACGACTGAACGTGCAGGTCCGCTTCAACACGTTTGTCACCGGGGTGGACGAGCGCGGTGTGGATCTGGGCGACGAGCGACTCGACGCCGGCACGGTCCTGTGGGCTGCCGGGGTCGCCGCGCCCCCGCTGACCAAGACTCTCGGGGTGCCCCTGCACAAGAGCGGACGGGTGCACATCAACGCCGATCTCTCCATCCCCGACCACCCCGATGTCTACGTGATCGGAGATCTGGCGGTCCTCGAGCAGGACGGCAAAGAGCTCCCAGGCGTGGCCCCAGTCGCCCTGGACATGGGCAAACACCTGGCTTGGAACCTCCGGAAAGGCAAGCGAGAGCCGTTTCGCTACTTCGACAAGGGCCACCTGGCGACGATCGGTCGATCCAAAGCCGTCGGTTTCGCGGGTCGGATCCACATGAGCGGGCTGATAGCGTGGCTGGCCTGGGTGTTCATTCACCTGATGGTCCTGGTGACCTATCGGAATCGCATGTTGGTCTTCATCAAATGGGCGTGGGCCTGGTTCACCTACGAGCGGGCCAGTCGCCTGATCTGGCGAGGCGAGACGCCGAATGTGGATTGAAATCGCGCTCGCAGGGCTCATCGGGTGCGGGAGCGGCGAGGTCAGCCCGGAACCCGCGCCAAAGGCCGATCCCGAGCCCGCGCCGGTCCTGGAGCCGAAGAGGCACGTCATGGTGATCGTCATCGACACCCTCCGGGCAGAGGCGGTCGCGAAGGCGGACACCCCGAACATGGACGCGGTGGCCAAGAGCGGCGACGCGGTAGAGCTGGCCTGGGCGGCCGGCACCTGGACGGTTCCGAGTGTGATCTCGATGTTCAGTGGAATGCCAGTCCGCCAACACGGATGGAACGGCAGTCCGGGCCTCGCGAACAAATTCCCGAGCATCGCCCCGATGCCGCTCCTGGCCGAGGTCCTCACCGAACACGGGTTTGTGTCCACCGGTCTGTACGCCAACGACTTCATCGACGGAAAGATTGGCTTTTCCCGAGGTTTCGACGAGTGGAAGCGCATCTCGGATCAGCTGGCAGTCAAGGAGTCCAAGCGCCGTATCGACAGCTGGGACGACGGCAAACGCCACTTCCTGTACGTGCACCTTCTCGGACCGCACTCTCCTCTCCGGCCCAGCGACGCCGCCAAGCAGAAGTACAAGCTCGAGGAGAAGTGGTTTGGCAACGCCCACGGATTCCTGATCGGCGCCGCCAAGCGCAACCAGGAACCTGGCATCCGCAAGGCCTACGAGGACGCCTACCACGCGGTCACCGAGGACACCGACGCGCGAGTCGGCGAGCTCCTGGCCCTGCTCGGCGACTACCGCGAGGACACGCTGGTCGTCATCACCTCCGACCACGGCGAGATGATCGACGACCACGGCTTCTGCGGCCACGGCTACTGGGTGTGGGAGGAGCTGACCCACGTGCCCTTCATCGCCGACGGCGCAGGAGATCTGCCCGAAACGCTCAGTACCGCGGCCATGCCCGATGTGATCACCTCTTCGCTGGGGCTCAAACATCGATGGCCGGTCACGAGAGCCGACGCTCTCCCTCTGGTATCGGAGCGCGAGGGCAAGACCGCGGTCAGTCCGGACGGCCGCTACAAGGGCATCTGGGACAAGGGATTCGAAGTCTACGACCTGGAGGTCGATCCGACCGAGGGCAGCCCGAGTGAGCAACAGCGCGAGGCCATTCACGCCGCACGGGAGGCCTGGGAGCACCGATATCCAGCTGGAACACTGGGCGAGGCCGATGTCGAGCTGCATCCCGACACCATCAAGGAGCTGGAGCTCCTCGGATATCTGGACAAGGAGACGGAGAAGTGACCCTGCGCGCTGTCATCACCGCCGGAGGCACCACCGAGCCCATCGACGACGTGAGAGTGGTGACCAACCTCTCGACCGGTCGCTTTGGAGCCGCAATCGCGCGCGCCCTCGTCGCCAGAGGGGTAGAGGTGACCCTGCTGGCCGGCAAGGCGTTGGCGCGACAGCCGACCTGGATTCCAGAAGGTGTCGAGGTCGTGCCATTCGGGAGCTTCAAAGACCTCGACAAGGTGCTGTCCGAGGCCATCGTCGACCCACCGGATCTGCTGTTCATGGCGGCGGCGGTCTCCGATTATTCGCCGATACCGACTGACGGAAAGATCCGTTCCGATGCCGAGGAAATCGTAATCCGCATGCGGCGGAACCCGAAGCTGCTCTCCCGCCTCCGGGAGCAGTGCGGGCCCCACACCTGGCTGGTCGGCTTCAAGCTCCTGTCCGGTGTGAGCGACGAGGAGCTGCGCGCCGTTGCGCACCGGCAGGCGATCGGATGCGACCTCGATCTGACACTCGCCAACGATCTCCAGCACCTCGGCCGGGACCGACATCCGGCTGTATTCGTGGCTCCCTACGGCGATGCGATCCCCGTCGATGGAACCAAAGACGAGACGGCAGTCCAGCTGGTCGACCACTGCCTGACGTCGATCGGGGCGGCGCGCTGGCCGGTCACCGCATCCGCAGAAAGCGCGCCCTGGTTCGTCGAGCGGGGCTTCCTGATCTCGGGTCGCGAACCTCCGGCCGTCTTCCTCAGTCCGCCCTCGGCGCGAGACGACCTGCACGCCGGGGCATCGGTCTGCCTGGTGGACCTGGCGGCGGGAAAGGTCCTCATCGGCCGAAGAAAGACCCAATCCTTCCGCGATTACTGGGCTTTTCCCGGCGGCCGCCTGGACCCCGGCGAGACCCTGCGCGAGTGCGCGCTCCGCGAGCTCACCGAGGAGACGGGGGTGACGGTCGATGTGGAAGAGCCGCTGCTGGTGACCGAGGTACAGGTGAGTTCGGGTGAGGGAGAGAAGGCCTGGGAAGTGACTAACTTCGCCTGGATCTGCACCGATCCCGGGAATCCGCGAGAGACAGACGAGCTCGCTGCCGAGTGGGTTGCCATCGACGACCTCAACTCCCTGCGCCCGATGGCGGCCGGAACTCGGCGCGTGCTGCGCGAGCTTCTCGCATCGCTTCCCGCTAGGAAGTAGGATGTCGGACTCATTCGGAGAACCCAATCCATGCGGATCACTTGCATTGCTCTCGCCCTGACCCTGGCCGCCTGCGGCAGCGGTGAAAAGGAAGCCCCGGTGCCCGATGGCGAGCCCGCCGTCGAGCCGGCTCCGGTCCCCGATGCCGAACCGAAAGACCCCAACATGGGCGATTGGGAGCCCACGGAAGACGAGAAGAAAGTCTACGACCGCCTCAAGGTCCGCAAGCCCGAGCCCCGCTGCCCCGACGTCGAGACCGGCATCACCGACGCGGTCGGCGCCTTCCGCGGCGTGATCACCCACATCACCGCGCCGCCATGGGTCCCCATGCGCGCCGCCACCTGCATGCTCAATGCCCACGCTAAAGAGGCCGAGGCCGACGCCCTCAAGTGGGTGGCAGACCCCGAGCAGGCCGGTTTGACCACCCTGGTGCTCGGACGCCTCGACACGCTGCCCCTCGACATCGCCAAGAATATCGCGACCGCGGCGCTCGACGGGCCCCACAAAGAGCTGGCGAAGACCCGCATCCTTCGCCTGCGGACCAAAGAGCTCAAGGCACTGGCCGAGGCGGCTCCCGAGTAGCGAATGACGACGCACCGCCTGCCAAGCCGTGAGGCCATAGGACGTCTCGCCGAGCTGACCGAACAATATCGGGAGGCGTTCGGCGAGGTGCAAGACTGCCTGGCCCGGGCCGAGATGGGCCGAATTCCGGCATGGGTCTTCGCAATCGATCGGCTCAAGATGGAGGAGATCGTCGCCCTCTCGCCCGAGCTCGCAGCCGCAGAGAGCAGGCGAAGAAGCCTCAAAGTCGCCATGCACGCCCTGGTCGAGTACATCGCGCTCGAGGACGACTCCCAGGTCCCGCTGCCCGACCCCTCGACCGAAGAGGTCGCCGACCTGATGTCGAGCATAGAAGAACAAGAGGTCGAGAGCGCGCGCCAGCTCGACCGATTCATCACGGTCGTCAACTACGCCAAGAGTGGCAGCTGCATCTTCATCAATGGCACTTTCGAGCCGGTCGTGCGCAGCGTCTCCACGGTCCCACCGCCCAGGCGACCGGCCAAGCCGGAAGGACCCGCCGCCTCGAAAGTCCCCACCGGCGACGATATCGCGCTCCCCGAGCCGGACGCGCAGATCGCGATGCCCACCGAGGGGTAGGTGCCAGCGCGCCACCAGCGGTGGCGAGACCGTCTCGCCGCCATCGAAGACAGAGGACAGACCCGCGTTCTGCGGACTCTCAAGCCCACTGGACCGGTGACCGCCGAGCTCGACGGCCGCGAAGTGCTCGTCGCCTGCAGCAACGACTACCTCGGCCTGGCTCACCACCCCGACGTGCTGGCTGCGGCGTCTGGCGGTGGCGCCGGCGGGTCGCGCTTGATCAGCGGCTCGCGCCCGGCCCACCTGGCCCTCGAGGCCCTGCTCGAAGAGCGATACGGTCGCCCAGCACTGCTCTTCCCGAGTGGATACCAAGCCAACCTCGGGGTCCTCTCTACGGTGTGCGAAGCCGGGGATTTAATCGCCTCCGACGCCCTGAACCACGCGTCGATCATCGACGGGATCCGCATGTCGCGCGCCGACAAGGTCGTGGTTCCCCACGCCGACCCGACCTCGATTCCCGCGGGAGCCAAGCTGATCGCCCTCGAGGGCCTGTACTCGATGGACGGCGACATCCCACCGTTCCTCGACTACCCCGCCGCACCGTGGATCGCCGTGGACGAAGCCCACGCGGTCGGTTGCCTCGGGCCCGATGGAAAGGGCGCCGCAGCGGCCGCTGGATTCGAACCGGACATCGTCGTCGGCACCTTCGGAAAGGCCTATGGCGCATCCGGGGCCTTTGTGATCGGCCCTCCCGCGCTCAAGGAACTCCTCATCAACGCGGCCCGGAGCTTCATCTTCACGACCGCGATGCCGGAGCCCGTGGCCGCGATGGCCCTGGCGGCGATGCGTCTGGCAACCCAAGAGCGACGCGCGCGACTCGCGGAGAACGCGCGCTTCCTCAGGGCGGGACTGCGGGACCTCGGATGGACCACTTTGGGCGACGCGCACATAGTTCCCGTGGTCGTCGGCCCCACGGCCATGCATTTGGCCGCGGAGCTGCTGACCCGAGGCATTTTTGCGCCCGGTATCCGGTATCCGACGGTTGCCACTGGGCAGGAGCGCATTCGATTTACGGTGAGCGCTGCCCACACGCAGAACGATCTTTCCAAGATCCTCGATGCAATGGTTTCATAGAGTTGTACAGAACCGGAGTTCCAATGCGCTTCTCCCTCTTCTCCCTTGCCACTGTGTTGCTGGTCTTTGGATGCGGACGGAAAAACAACAACATCACGACTGACCCTGGCACCATCGATACTGACACCCAGGTCAGCGTCGGTGGCACCGACAACGACGGCGATGGCCTCTCTGGGCCCGACGGCGACTGTGATGACAACGATGCCAATGCCCGGCCGGGCCTGGTCGAGATCTGCGATGGCATCGACAACGACTGCAACGGCACGATCGACGACAACGCCCTGGACGCCATCGAGTGGTACTTCGACTTCGACCAGGACGGCTACGGCGACCCCTTCGTCAGCGAGATCTCCTGTGAGGCCTCGTCGGGCTACGTGCTCGACAACAGCGACTGCGACGACGAGAGCGCCATAGCGAACCCAGCGGGCCTCGAGGTCTGTGGTGACAGCATCGACAACGACTGCGTGGACGGCGTCGACGACGCCGGGGCCACCGATGCACAGCCCTGGTACAACGACACCGATCTCGACGGGTTCGGCAATCCCAACGATGCCCTCGTCGCGTGCGAGATGCCGTCCGGCTACGTCGCCGACAACACCGACTGCAACGACCTGTCGATGTACATCAACTCCACCGCCACCGAGCTGTGTGACGGCGTGGACGAAAACTGCGACGGCCTGATCGACAACGACGCCTATGACAGCCTGATGTGGTACGCCGACGCCGATCTCGATGGGTTCGGTGACGCACTGGTCCCATTGGAGGCCTGTGAGCAACCGCCCGGACACGTCGCCGACAACACCGACTGCGACGACCTGCAGCCCCTGTCCCGCCCGGGATTGGCGGAGGTCTGTGACGGGCTCGACAACGACTGCGACACCGTCGTCGACAACGACGACGCTGTGGATGCGCAGACCTGGTACAACGACTCGGATGCCGACGGCTATGGCGACCCCACCGACTCGCTGACCTCCTGTGCCCAGCCCACCACCTACGTGGCCGACAACACCGACTGCAACGACGCGGACCCGGCCAGAAATCCCGGTACGGTCTGGTATGCAGATGCGGACGGAGACGGATTTGGCGCGGGCGTTGGCCTTCCGGCGTGCGGGCAGCCCTCGGGCTTCGTCGCCGCTTCTGGCGACTGCGACGACACCGACGAGTACGCCTTCCCCGGCGCAGTAGAGCTCTGCGACGAGCGGCCCAACGACTGCGACACCGCGTTGACCTGGGCCCCCACCGACGAAGACGACACCGCGTCGTGGGTAGCCGAAGATGGCACCTGGTCCGACTCCTCGTTCGCGGCCGGTACGCCGATCAACCCCGTGGCCGCGACCTTCGACAGCCACGGGACACTGTGGATGTGCGACGGCACCTACTACGTCAACCTGACGCTGGAGCGCGACATCGCGGTGATCGGCCGAAATGGCTCGGCCATGACCGTGCTCGACGGCGCGCTCTCCGGCAGCGTCATCACCAGGACGGGCGGCAGCAGGACCGTAGACCTGCGGGGCCTCACCCTCACGGCCGGATCGGCCCTCGAGGGCGGCGGAATCCACACGACTGGCGGTTTCCTGAACCTCACCGACGTTCAGGTCATCAACAACGTCGCGGCGGTCGACGGCGGCGGCATCTACTTGAGCAACACGGATATGACGACCACTTCCACGGTTATCAGCGGGAACACGGCCGGCGATGGCGGCGGTGGACTGCGCGGCATGGGCGTGGCCATTGTGACCCTGACCGACAGCGAGATTTCCTCCAACAACGCCAACGGCCAGGGCGGGGCGGGCCGCACCGATCCCGCGATAGACATCTTGCTCGACAATGTGCTCGTCGATGGCAACACAGCCGCCGCGGGCGGCGGTGGATTCCGCTCTACAGGGACGCTCACGTTGATCGGCTCGATGTTCTCGGACAATCAGGTCAGTGCCGGCTCGGGCGGCGCGGTCAACTTCAACACCGGTGTCTTCGATGCGACCGACACGGTGTTCGCGGACAACGGCGCCAGCGACCGAGGCGGAGCGATCTACGCGAGCGGCGGCGCCCTCACCGTGACCGACTCCACGGTCGTGGCCAACAGCGCCGATTTCGGCGGCGGATTCGCCGGACAGGGCGCGACCTTCACCCTCGACACCGTGGACGTCTTCAACAATGACGCCCCGAGCGGTGGCGGCGCGGTGCACCTCAACGGCATGCCGCTCATATCCACAGACAGCGTCTTGCAGGGGAACACGTCGAGCGTTGGCGGGGCGATCTTCCTCACCAACGCGGCCACAGTCGACATCACCGGCGGAGAGATCGTCGGGAATTCCGCCACTGACCAGGGTGGGGCGCTGGCGAACGGCGCTGGCACCGAGACCGTGACCCTCGATTCGGTGGTGGTCGCCTGGAACTCCGCGGGAGACCAGGGTGGCGCACTGAAGCAGATCGGAGCCTCGACCTTCTCGATCACCGACTGTGTGTTCAACGACAACGTCGCCATCGGCAACGGCGGCGCAGTGTCCGGAACGAGCTCGGGCGCGGTGCTGACCATCGCATCGACCGAATTCATGGACAACTTCTCGGGCGGATTCGGCGGAGCCCTCTTCGTCCAGAACGCGACCGTCACCTCTTCGGACTTCACGGCCAATCTGGCCGAGGACACCGTGAACGCGGTGACCGGCGGCGCCGATACCTGGGGTCTGGCGGCCTCGTTCGTGTGTGACCTGAACGGCTGTATCTGACTTATCGCGGAGTTATGGATACGCTGACCAGGGTGGAGGCGGCTCGCGTCCCACCATTTCGGGCTCCAGGTCGACACCGAGGCCGTCGGCGACACGGTTGATAAAGTTGAAATACGAGGCGACCAGATTGGCGTTGGTGACCTGGTCGTCGTCGAACCCGACCGCCCGCAGCGCATCGACGTCGGCCTGCCCCATCAACCCCGGGGTGAGCGTCAGCTTCACCGCGTAGTCGGCCAGCGCGCGCTGTTCGGTGCTCAACGCGGCCTCTCGATAGTCGACCTCGACCTGGGTCGCCGTCTCGTCGTCCATGCCCGCTTGTCGGAGATCCTCCCCGTGGGCCAGCGTTCAATAAAAGCAGTCGTTGGCGCGGCTCACCACGGTGGCAATGAGCTCCCGATCGACCCGCTTCAGGGGTGCCCCCTCGCAGGTGGTGACCTCGGCGTAGAGCATGAGCGATGCCCGCAAAGCCTTCGGCATCCGACTCTGGATTTCGAGGATCTTGAAGATCTTGCCAGCGCGCTTGATCGCCGCTCGGTATTGCCGGTCGAGGGAGCCGGCGGCGTCCGCTTCGCAGATCGTCTCGATATAGGCCATGTCCGTCACTCCAAAGGGTGGGCATTAGAACATGAACGAACTCGCGAAACTCGACCACACCCATCTGTGGCACCCCTTCACCCAACAGCGGGATTGGGTCGCCACCGAACCGCTGATCATCGCCAGCGCACGCGGGTCTGAGCTGACGGATATTCACGGTCGCACCTACATCGACGGGGTCTCCAGCCTATGGACGAACATCCACGGACACCGCCATCCCGTCCTCGACGACGCCCTGCGGGCCCAGATCGACAAGGTCGCCCACACCACCATGCTCGGCCTCTCCCACCCACCGGCCATCGAGCTGGCGGCGCGGCTGTCGAAGATCGCCCCCGGACCCCTGCAGCGCGTCTTCTACTCGGACAATGGATCGACGGCGACCGAGGTCGCGCTGAAGATGGCTTTCCAGTACCAGCAGCAGGTCGGAAACACAGGGAGAACGCGGTTTGCCTCCCTCTCCGGGGCGTACCACGGGGACACCATCGGAGCGGTCTCCGTAGGGGCCATCGACCTCTTCCACGAGATCTATCGGCCGCTGTTGTTCGACGGCGTCGTGCTCCCCGCTCCCAAATCTCCCGGCGGCAAAGAGGAGGAAGACTGCCTGCTCGAGGCCCTGGCCATCCTCGAAGCCAACGCGTCCGAGCTCGCCGCGATCATCGTCGAGCCGCTGGTTCAGGGCGCCGCCGGCATGAAGATGCACAGCGAGTCCTACCTGCAACAGATCCTCCAGCGGGCCAGGGACCTAGGGGTCTTGATCGTCGCCGACGAGGTCGCGGTCGGATTTGGCCGCACGGGATCGATGTTCGCCATGGAACCCGTCCAGATCGAGCCCGACTTCCTGTGCCTCGCGAAAGGCATCGCCGCCGGGTATCTGCCCCTGGCCTCCACTTTGACCACCGAGACGGTCTACGAGGCCTTCCTCGCCGAGCCCGAGGCCTATCGGCAGTTCTTTCACGGCCACACCTTCACCGGCAATCCCCTCGCCTGTAGCGTGGCACTGGCGTCCCTGGACCTGTTCGAGACCGAGGGAACGCTGGCAAATGCCGCGGCGGTCTCCAGGGCCATGTCGGACGCGCTGAAAGACCTGGCGCCAGAGGTGCAGGAGATACGGCAACGGGGTGTCATGGTGGGCATCGACTTGCCAGGACCCGACGGAAAGTCAGTTCCCGCCTCTGGATCCGGCCACAAGATCTGCATGCACGCCAGAGAGATGGGGGCCATCCTGCGGCCGCTGGGCAACACGGTTGTCCTCAATCCCCCGCTCTCGATCACGCCGGATCGGGCGACGGCGCTGGTCGAGATCGCGTCTCGCGCCATCATCCATTACTCCGGCCGATAAATCGGCCTCCGCCCTCCGCTTCGCGTCGGTTGGCGAACCGGGTTAAACGGCGCTCAGGAGGCCCCTTTGGCCCAGTCGACAGGCACCTTCTGGCTGTCTCCCCCCGACCAGATCGAGGAGGGGCTGGTGTGGCTGACCTGGATGGTTCGGCTGCGCTGGGTCGCGGTCATCGCCCAGATCATCACCCTGGCGTTCTCGTTCGTGATCATCGATCGACCCGAGCAGGTGTTGCCGGCGCTCATGGCGGTCATGGCGTGCCTGGTCGGCGCCAACTTGTACTCCATAGGCGTGCTGCGGGCGCGGGAGTCGGTCAACGATCTGCAGCTGCTCATCCAGCTCGGCATCGACGTGTTCGCGCTGACCATGTTCTTCATGCTCGCTGGCGGGCCGGAGAACGTCTTCACGCCCCTGTACCTGATCCACGTCGCCATGGCGGCGATCATCCTCTCTCGCAGGCGAGCGGCGATCCTCACGGTCGGGGTCATGGCCTGCTACTGCTCGCTGTTCTTCTTCCACCTGCCCTTGCACTGGGACCACCACTCCCTGGGCCACGATCGACTGCTGGCTGCCGGTCAGGTGATCAGCTTCGCGGTCACCTCGATGTCCGTCGCCGGATTCGTAGTCGGACTGTCCAGGAGTCTTCGGCGCCGCAAACGCCAGCTTCTCGACGCGAGAGATCGAACCGCGCGCACCGACCGTCTGCGCTCGGTCGGAACGCTGGCTGCTGGCGCTGCCCACGAACTCAATACGCCCCTTTCCACCATGGGTCTGAGGCTCAGGAGAGTCGGTCGCCGACACAAGGACGAAGAGACCATTCGCGACCTGGAGGCCATTCGCGGGCAGCTGGATCGGTGCACCGCGATCGTGGAACAGCTGCTCGTTGGCGCCGGCGATCCATCCGCCTCCGACATCGAGCGCCGCACCCTCGCCGATCTCGCCGGAGAGGCGGTGAAGATGTGGTCTAAGAGCACCAACCTGGGGGTTCGGGTGGCCGATCTGTCCGACGGCGCGGTGGTCGAGGTGCCGAAAATCGCATTCGTGCAGGCGATGATCAATCTCCTCGAGAATGCCCGCCAGGCACAGGAGGAGATCGACATCTTCGTTCCCCTCGACGTCCGAATCAGCCGCGAGAACGGTGCTGCAATCCTCGAAGTCACCGATCATGGTTGCGGACTGCCAGAGCACGCAGATCAGGTCGGCGAGCCATTCTTCACCACCAAGGTCACCGGCACCGGGCTCGGGGTCTTCGTGGCGCGCGCCCTGGCAGACGGCGCCGGAGGCGGATTGAGTTACGTGCCAGCAGAGGTCGGAACCACCGCACGATGGTGGTTCCCGGTCGTATAAAAGGGAGAAAAAGTGAGCATGAAGCACGCAAAGAAACTCCTCGTAGTGGACGACGACGACGCCTTCCGCGAGGCGATGGAGCTCGAGTTCAAAGATCGCGGCTATCAGGTGCTCTGCGCGCCCGACCACCGCAGCGCGCTCGGCCTCGCGGCGGTCCATCGCCCCCAATTCGCAGTGATCGACCTCAGGCTCGGCGGAGAGCGCGGGCTCGAGGTCCTTAAGGATCTCGTCGAGCGCCTTCCGGGCATCATCGCCATCGTCCTGACCGGCTACGGGTCCGTTGCCACAGCGGTCGAAGCCATGAAGCTCGGCGCCCACCACTACCTCACCAAGCCGTGTGACCCCGAGGCCATTGTCGCCTCATTCTCGGCAACCAAAGGTGATCCCAACGTGGTCATCCCGGCACAGCCACCCTCCCTTGCGCTCCACGAGCGCGAGTACATCGAGTATGTATTGGCGGCGACCGGAGGCAACATCAGCGAAGCGGCTCGGCGCCTCGGCCTACACCGCCAGAGCCTCCAGAGAAAGCTGAGGAAGTACCCTCCACGGCGGTAACAGAGCAGCCGATGACGCGATCGGGTAATTTACGGTTGCCTGTGGAGGGCCATAAATGCGTTCGGTCGTACTCAGCATCGCTTTAATCGCGCCTATCGGGGCCTTTGGAGCCGATGTTGACCTGTTCAACCCGGGATCGTCGTCGGTGTTCGCCGTCGGCACGCTCCAGGGCGAGTCCCCTCACCTGGTCGGAGAGGGCCTCGCCGGCGGCTTGTTGACCTCATTTGCGCAGGACCCCGTGGTGCGCTCGTTCGCCAACGGAGACGAGGTCTCGGCCGTAGCGGTGCTGCTGCCCGTCACACTCTATGGCGGGTACACGATCGCCGAAAAGGCACGCATCGACCTGCTCATGCCCGTCTACCCGTACGTCGATGCGCCCATCCAGGACTTCCAGGGCGCAGCTGCCGGGGACTTCCGCATTCAAGGCGTCGTGCCCGTCTTCACCCAGGACGGGACCTTCGCGGTGGCGTTGGTGCCCAAGATCGCGTTGCCGACGGGGACCGCAAATGCCCTCACCAGGCAGGGATTTCAGGGCGGCCTGTCCGTCGCCCTGGGCGGGGAGCTCGAGGGCGCCGGCATCGGCTGGCTCGCCAACGCCGGAATCAACGGTTCCGCCGCCGAGGACTTCGGCGGTATCGGACTCGGCAGCACCGTGGACGCGGTCGCCGGCTCCTATTTCAGAGCCACCGAGGCCTTCCGCTTCGGCGGAGAATTCGACCTCAAGGCCGGTCTCGCCCAGGGTGACTCGGGCTCCAACACCACAGGTGGCCTGCACATCTTCGCCAACAACGTGCTCGACAACGGCGTGGGCATGACACTCGGCGCCGGCACCGGGCTCATCTCCGGCCTCGGGTCTCCCGATTACCGCGTCTTTGCGGGTATCTCCTATGCACAGACCGAGCGGGACAAGGACCGCGACGGCATCGTCGACAAGGACGATACCTGTCCCGCCGAGCCCGAAGACCTCGACGAGTTCGAGGACACCGACGGCTGCCCCGACCTAGACAACGACGGCGACAGCATCGCCGACATCGAGGACAGCTGCCCCGACGAACCCGAGGACTTCGACGGCTTCGACGACGGCGACGGCTGCGCCGAGCTCGACAACGACGAAGACCAGCTCGCCGACGCCGACGACGCCTGCCCCGACGAATTCGGGCCCAACACCACCCAGGGCTGCCCAGATCTGGACAACGACGGCATCGCCGACAAGGACGACACCTGCAAGACCGAGCCCGGAGCCGCCGAGACCGACGGGTGCCCCGACGCGGACAACGACCTCGTTCCCGACTTCCGCGACGACTGCAAGACCGAGCCCAAGCCCGCCGATGAGCCCGCAGCCAGCAGCAATGGCTGTCCCAAGAACGTCTATGTGACAGCCGTCGGATTCAGCTTCGAGGGCAAGGTCGAGTTCAGCAATGGCCGCTCGACGATTCGCTCGGCGTCCCACGCGCTGCTCGACAAACTCGCCGCGCTCATGGTCGCCAACCCGCAAGCGGGGCGCGTCGAGGTTCAGGGACACACCGACAACACCGGCAATGCAGACAGCAATCTCAAGCTCTCCCAGGCCCGGGCTGACGCGGTCCGCAAGTACCTCGTCAAGAAGGAGGTCCCCGAAGATCGCCTGCTCGCCAAGGGCTACGGACAGACCAAGCCCACGAGCACCAACCGGACCGAGAAGGGCCGCGAGAACAACCGACGGGTCGCCTTCGAGTTCCTCGACGCGCAGCCGACGCCTCCCGCGCCGACGCCCGAACCCGCAGCGGCCCCCGAGCCCGAAGTGGCCGCTGTCGAAGCCCTCCCCGGCGTCGATCCCAATGGTGAGCCCGGCGCGCTGTCGGTCGTCGTCAGCGGCGGCGGCTGGGCCAATGTCTATGTGGACGGCACCCGCCTCACCAAGGGTGCACCCTTTAGCGGCCAGCCGATCTCGGCGGGCAAACACAAGATCTGGATAGCCAACGAGCGCTTGGGCATCGACTTCATCAAGGAGATCGAAGTCGGAAACGGCAAGACGGTACGCATCGACGTGCCCACCCCGGAAGCCCCAGAGATCAAGGCGCCAACCGAGGAAAAGGACACCGACGACCCGTGGGCCGTCGCCGAGCCCAAGAATCCCGAGCCCGAGGACACCGACGACCCCTGGGGCGTCGCCGACCCCAAGCCCGCACCCGCACCGACTACGGCCAGCCCCTGGGGCGACACGTCGCCAGAGGTCGAAGACATCCCCGAAGACGAGCCCGAAGAGGCTCCGGCGACCGGTCGCTTCAGCAAGAAGAAGAAGAAGTAGCTCGAGAACGCACGCCGAACCTCATCTCTGATCGGCGCAGAGACCTGCCGGGTCGCTCGCTTTCGAGAACGGCACCGCCGCGAGTACCCGCCCGTCGCCGCACGCCACCAGATTGGAGGTGGGTTTGGTCTCAGCCAATGTGGCCCGGTGCAGCAGCCCGTCGTTCGTGCGGAAGAACAGCACATCTCCGGCGCCGGCCAGGTTCTCGATCTTGGCGCTGGAATTGATCGCTCGAAGCTGAATCCCGGTATCTGGATCCACGATGTAGATACCGGTCGAGCCCACCCGCGACAGGGCCAGCCCCAGGGTCGTCCAGGTTCCAATGGCCCGTTTGGACTCTCCTTGAATTCGCGATTCGGACGTCACCAGGCCCGTGTGCCCATCGAAGAAAGTGACCGTCGCCTCGTCTCCTACGGCAATGCGGCTCCCGGACGAGAAGAGAGCGCGAATCGGTGAGGCCGCCTCGAACAACGCGTCTCCGACCGTTTGGGTCGAGGCATCCCAGGTCCGGACCCGAGGCCCATCCACCACAAGTAGCCTGCCGTCATCGACCCAAGCGAGCGGACCCACCTCGGCATCCGCCAAGTGGATCTCGGCAGCGCCACGTGGCCCCATCAGTGCGAAACCCGCCTCCAGGGACGCGGCGAGTCGCTGGCCGTCCGGCGACCAACGCGCCTCTTTGACGCCGACAACGCCGCGATCGACCAGGTCGTCGGCTCCAGTGAACAGCCGACCATCCACGGCCATCGCCGCGACGATGCCCTGCCGGGAGACGCGCACTTCGCGAATCTCAATCTCATCTGGAAGGCCACGGAACTCGCGCCAGGCGTCGCGATCTTCGAGCAGGCCGACACGCCCATCCTTCAATGCCAGGGCAATGTAGTCCCCGACACCATGGGCATCGCGGAGGTCGACATCGCCTTTCAGGAGGGACTCGACATTGCCGGCGGTCGCCAGCGTGTCGGCCTGGTGGAACCGCAGGCCCTCTCCCTGTACGAGGACACGCTGCCGGTCGCCCGTGACGATTATGGGAGGTTCCTCGCCACTCATGATGTGGAAGGCCGGCAACCAGGTGGACTGAACGCGGTCCTGGATCGACCAGACCCGAACACCACCATGCTGGCTGCCCATCGCCAGATCTTTGCCACTCGGTGCCAGGGCGAACTCACGGGCGCGGCCCGCCTTGGTCGAGAAGCCACGCACCGCGTATCGGCTGTGGATGGGTTCCATTGGACCATTGGAGCGGGCTTCAGGCAGGTCCCAGAGCAACGCACCGTTGAAGCCGACACCCGAGATCACCAGGTCTCCTCCGGGTACAAAAGCGACGATATCCTGCGTTCGCTCTGTGTCGCTCCGGGCCTCGAAGACCAACTGCCCAATATACAGATCCCAACCGAGGATGCCGCCATCGGAGTCGCTCGTGACAACGCGAGCGCCCTTTTCATCCACACCAATGCGATCCACGTCGGTGTCGTGGCCCGGCAGCGTATTTCGCAACACACCCGGGCCCAGAGCCCAGACGCGGACTTGATCGTCGCCGGCTCCGGTCACCAGCACCTCTCGACTGTGGACCCGCTCCAAGGTCGACCGGGCCCGTCCCACCCAGTCAGCGTGCAATTCTCCCCGTTCGGCGGCTGCCTCCAGGATGTCGAGGGCACTGCGCGTCGCTTCTTCCCGAAGCTCCAGATACCGGGGAAGAACCTCGTCGCGAAGCACAGAAGCGTACGCCCACTGCTCCTCGTCGAGGTCGACGTGTGAGGGCGGTACGATTCCGATTCCCAACGATGCGAGGTGGAACTGGCCGTGGGCCTGGGCCCAGCGCGCCTCCAGGGAGGGGTCGTCGTCTGGGACGAGTGCTTTCAAGGAGTCGAGAGAGGCCGGCGCAGCGTGTATCAGGGTCACCGTGTCCACGTTCTCGTCACCGGTGAGCTCGTGAGCGAGAACCTGCTGGAGTGCCGCGTACACGGGCGCGGTCCCCGATTCGCCGGTGGGCGGATCGGTCAAGTTTCCCCAGGGCACGCCCGCCGAGTCCAAATGGGCCTGCACCTTGCGGATCCTGTCGGCGATGTCGGGATCGACCCGATGGGCCGTGGCGAGCCCGTCGGTTGGACCGATCGCTACAGAAGTCACCTCGGAGGGGTGCTGCAGTGGCGCCAGTGCCTCGAATCCAGCGCGGGCGTCGTAGCGATGCACGAGATCGCCCAACGCCAGAGCGAGAATGCCACCGTCACCGCTCCAAGCCACCAGTGGCTTCTTCTCGAGGGTCAGGACTTCCGCTGCGCTCGCCACCGACCACACGTGAACGAGCCGTTCTGGCCCCTCCTGCTCCGGGGCGGGACCGAGGATAGCCAGCAAGTGCAGGCCATCTGGCGAAGGGAACAGCTTCATGACCTGCCGCGCCCCGACGTCCCACGATTGTATTGCGGCTCCGTCGGCGAGGGCGATCGCCGAAACCCGCCCCCTGAGGCCGACAAACACGATATCACCCTGCAACTCCATACGCCGGATCCGCTGGTCTCCAACATCGAAGGGAATCGCCTCGGATGCGCCGGTTCGAACATTGGACAGCCAGATCTCGGTGCCATCGGTCCACACCAGGTTGTCGGCATCGACCCAGTCCACCGCTACCGCCGGTCCGGGGGTCGCAGAGAGCGCCCGTTCGTCGGCACCTTCCATGACCAGACGCTGCGCCGTGACCTCCGCGGTGTGCTCCTCGTCCGCATCGATGCCGGGCAGGGTCCGAGCGAGCCGCACCAGCGCCAGGGCTGAACCCGGGTCGCCTTCCTGCTCCTGCAGCGCCGCATCCAGGAGGGTCGCCCGGAACAGAAACCGGGTCGCGTTGGCTCGGGCCACATCGCGTTCTGCAAGCAGAGAGGGAATGAACCCGGCGAGCAGAACCACAACGGTCAGCAGAACGGCCACGCCAGCCACCAGAGCCACGCGATGCCGCGTCGCGAATCGCACCCACCGCTCGGTGAGGCTGTATTCGTGGGCGGTGACCACCGCGCCATTTCTCCAGGCCTCCACCTCCAGCGCCAGCGCCGCCCCGTCCGGATAGCGATTCACCCGCTTCTTCTGCAGGGCTTTCATGGCGATCGCGGCCAGTTCCGGAGGAATGCCCGGCCCCGCTGGCGGAGTGACTTCGGCGTCCCGCACCGCGTCCAGCACATCGCTGACCGAGGCCCCATCGAACAGGACCTTTCCAGTGAGGAGCTCGTGCAGCATCGCGCCCAGGCTCCACACATCGGCCCGCGCGTCCAGGGTGTTCATCTCTCCAGACGCCTGCTCCGGACTCATATATCGGGGTGTACCCAACACGGTGCCGGCGCGGGTAAGATCGGAGTCGTCGGGCTGAATGGCGAGGGTCGTCTCCGGCGCGAGCGAAGGCTCCGCCTCGCCGGCGACCTTGGCCAATCCCCAGTCGAGAACCAGCGTCTCGCCGAAGGCGCCCACCATCACGTTGTCGGGCTTCAGGTCCCGGTGCACAACGCCCTTGCTGTGGGCGTACCCCACCGCCTGGCACAGATCGACGAACACGCTCAGGAGCTGAAGTCTGTCCTCCACCCCCTCTGTCTCGAGCAGCGCCTCTCTGAAGGTTCGGCCGCGAACTCGCTTCATCGTGTAGTACAGCGTGCCGTCAGCCCGTTCTCCGAGCTCGTAGATCGGGATGATGCCGGGGTGCTCCAGCTGGGCGGTGATGCGCGCCTCGCGCAGGAAGCGGGCCTCGAGCTGCGGCGACCGGGTGAGCAGGGCCTTGCGGGCGATGGACCGGTGCAGGTGGGAATCGGAGACGAGATCCACCCGACCCATACCGCCGACACCGAGCTCCTTTACCGCGTCGTAGCGACGATCCGCCTCTGGGGTGACATCGGGCTTGCCCAGTGGCGACAGGTCCGCGCTCTCCTCGACCGCGTCGATGGCGTCGGCGAGGCTGGCTCCCTCCAGACCGATGGAGATCAGCGTGTCGGCCCAGGTTCCGCCGGGGTCGGCGCCGCGCGCCTCTCGCAGCGAACTGACCTGCTCATTGGTGATCAGCCCGAGGGTCTTCAGGTGTTCAAAGGTGGCGTCGTCTTCGGACAAGATGACCGAGTGTACGCGGGAAGATCTAGAACGCGTAGTTCACGGTATGCATCTGCGCGCCCGCCGCCGCGGGCCACGTCACCTCGAGGTCGACCGCGCCGTTCGCGACGCCATAGGTCGCCAGGTACTGCGCCTCGACCTGCACCAGATCCACGATCACGGTGTCGTAGAAGAAGGCCATGCAGTATTCATTGAGGCCATCGTGGGTCACGTTCACGCCGAGGGTAGGCGGCGCACCCGCGACAAAGGCCGTGTCGAAGCACATGTTCAAGGGGTGACCCGGACTGCAACCGCTGTAGCCGAGATCGACGACGAGATCGGTGCCCACAACGCGGACATCCACAGCTGGGGTGAAGATCGAGACCGGGTCGGTGGGCGCATTCGGAGGGCAGGCTGGCAGGTTCCACGGCGGGGGTGGCGTGCCGGTGTCGGTGTCGGTGTCGGTCACGTCGGTGTCCGTATCGGCATCCGTATCGGTATCGGTGTCCGTATCGGCATCGGTGTCGGCATCGGTGTCGGTGTCGGTGTCGGTGTCCGGATCGGTCGCCACCGAGGTGTCCGTCGCAGAACCCTTGCCAACCAGGTCACAGCCAAGGAGGAGAATCATCCATGAGTGACGGAACATCCTAGACTCTCTCGATCACCGTGCTGACGCCCTGGCCGACGCCAACACACAGCGTTGCGACCCCAAGGGTAGCGTCCTTGCGGTCCATCACCGACAACAACGTCGTCAAGATCCGTGCCCCAGAGCAGCCGAGAGGATGCCCGAGGGCGATGGCGCCACCGTGCAGATTGACCCGCTCCGGATCGAGCTCGAGGCGGTGGATGACCCCGAGGGACTGGGCGGCAAAGGCCTCGTTGAGCTCCCAGACGTCGATGTCGCCCACCGAGAGTCCGGCGCGCTTCAGGGCCTTCTCGGAGGCTGGCACGGGCCCGAAACCCATGACCGTCGGGTCGACGCCGGCCGAGGCACAGGAGCGGATCTTCGCGCGGATCCGCAGCCCGTTGGACTTCGCGTAGGACTCCGAGGCGACCACCAGGGCGCAGCTGCCGTCGTTCAGGGTGCTGCTGTTGCCCGCGGTGACGCTTCCGCCCTTGCGGAAGGCGGGACGGAGTCGGGCCAGCTTCTCGATCGTCGAGTCTCGCCGCGGTCCCTCGTCGGCCTCGACGATAGTGTCGCCTTTGCGCCCGGGAACCGTCACCGAAACCAGCTCGTCGTCAAACCAGCCGTTGTCCTGGGCGGTGGCGGCCTTCTGTTGCGAGAGCAGGGCGAAGGCGTCCTGATCTTCGCGGGAGATGCCGATCGTATCGACGATGTTCTCGGCCGTGCAGCCCATGGCTTCCAGCGCAAACATCGCTTCCATCTTGGGGTTTGGGTATCTCCAGCCCAGCGAGGTGTCCCAGACCGTGAAGTTACCGGCCTTGGGATGCTGGGGGCCGCGCGGCATGGACAGCGGCGCCCGGCTCATCGACTCGACGCCGCCGGCGACGCACAGGCTCGCGTCTCCGACCTGGATCATGCGGCTGGCCTGGTTGACCGCCTCGAGACCGGACGCGCAGAGGCGGTTGACCGTGACACCGGGAACATGCTGGGGAATTCCGCCCAGGAGAAGGGCCATACGCGCGACGTTGCGGTTGTCTTCGCCGGCTTGGTTGGCGCACCCGAAGAACACTTCGTCGATCTCGGCGCTGTCGATGCCGGTTCGCCGGACGATCTCCGCGATGGCGATGGCGGCGAGGTCATCGGGCCGGACCTTGGAGAGTCCCCCTTGGAACCTCCCGATAGGGGTGCGGACGGCATCGACGATGACAACGGATTCCATGTGTGAACTCCAAGGAAGAGGCCCACTTAACGCGTTATGAGGCGCCTCCTCAGGAGGCATGAATGCAGCGCGTAGGAGTGATCGGAGCGGGAACGATGGGCCACGGCATCGCACAGGTGTGTGCGATGGCCGGCTACGACGTGGTGTTGTGCGACGCCAACGCCGAAGTCCTCGAAGCGGGGCTGGCGAAGGTCCACGCCAACCTGCAGAAAGGAGTCGACCGCGGCAAGGTCGAATCCGAGGTGATGGACCTGGCGCTCTCCAAGCTCTCCGGAGGCACCCTCGCAGAGGCCTCCACTGGCGCCGATATCGTCATCGAGGCCGTTCCCGAGAAGCTGGCCCTCAAGCAGTCCCTGTTCTCCCAGGTCGCGGCGGTGGCACCCTCCGGATGCATCCTGGCGACCAACACGTCCTCGCTCTCCATCGCCGGCATCGCCTCGACCCTGGACGACCCGGGGCGCGTCATCGGCACCCACTTCTTCAACCCGGTACACATCATGGCGCTCCTGGAGATCATCGTCGGCGCCGACACCCGGCCCGAGGTCCTCGACGCCGTGAAGGTCTTCGGAGAGCGGATCGGCAAGTCGGTCATCACCGTCAAGGACTTCCCGGGCTTCGCCACCTCCCGCCTCGGCGTCTGCCTGGGCATGGAGGCCATCCGCATGGTCGAGCAGGGCGTCGCCTCTCCCGAGGACATCGATGCGGCCATGGTTCTCGGCTACCGACACCCCATCGGACCCCTCAAGCTGACGGATCTCGTCGGCCTCGACGTGCGCATGCACATCGGCGAATACCTGGCCAAGGAGCTCGGGAACAGCGCCTTCGAGCCGCCCGCCCTGATGCGGGAGATGGTCGCCGCCGGTCGGCTTGGGAAGAAGGTCGGCAAGGGGTTCTACGACTGGTAATCAGTCGCATCCGTCCATGGAGTGAATCCAGGCACCGATGAGGGAGAGGCCATCCGGGTCGATGTGCACGCCGAAGGGCGGCATCTTCCCGAGTCCGCCGCCGTCCATGCGGATGTAGAGGTGTGAGTTCCAGGGATTGCCCGGATCCAGCCTCAGGTCGGTGTTCCCGAGCTCGCCCATGAACTGGATGGGGACCTCGCACAGCCGGGCATCGCCCAAGGCCGTCGCGTAGCGGAGATCCATGTCCATGGTCGGAGGCGTCCAACCGCCGGGTCGATGGCAGGAAGCGCAGTTGCTGTGCAGGTAGCTCCGGGCGCGATCCTCCAGGGTGGCGTTGGAAAGGGACGGATCAACCAGGACCGGCACGGCCGGCGTGTCGGGCGCGAGCACACCCCACTCGACCAGGGCCTCCAGCTGCGGCCGGTCATCGCCGCCGTCGTAGCAGACATCCTTCTGGAGTTGGCCAATCTCGGGTCCGAGAGCGCGAGCCGTAGCCCCGTGGCAGAACCGACAAGCCACCGGAGTTGGAACCTCCCAGTCGAAGCCGAGATCGAGGACCGGTCCGTCGGCGTTGAGAACCCCCTCGCCGTCCTCCCAGATGTAGGTGTGGAAGACCCAGTCGAAGTTCGCCCGGATCATCACTCGCGTCTCGACGGGCGAACCATCCACTTCGAAGTGCTTCAAGAGCACGGTTCCCGGCGGAAAATCCAACATGCCCGCGGAATCTGCCGATGCGGGGCCAGCGGGAACGATCCACCGACCCTTATCGGCGCCGTCAGAGAACAGAGGCGCGTTGACCGCGAAGGGAATCACGCCTGCACCCGCGGTGAGAGGCGCTAGCGCCGTGAAGCACCCAGTGTCGGACAGACGCACCGGTGGCGACTCGATATCGACGTCGAGCATACAGAGCGTCGGACCTGGAGTCGGGGTCGCAAGCGACACACATTCCGGCGCGTTCTGTACTGCTGGAGCTGGGCCTTTCGGCGAAGGACCCTCGGGACATCCTACGAGAGCGGCGACGATGAAAACATGCCGCAGCAAGCGGTCAGTCCCCGATGCGCTCGATTTTCACTTCGGCGTTGCCGTCGATGTACTGAATCGTGGTGACCATGGAGCGGTCTTCGGTCCAGCTCGGGGACTCGGGCACGACCTTGACCTTGGGTCCGGACTCGGTCCACCAGGCTTCGATGGTGCCGACGTGGTAGCCACGCTGTCCGTTGATGTCCATCACGTAGCGGCTGGAATGCCGGCCGTTGAAGGGCTTGCGGAGGTCGGGAAGTGCCGGGCTGATGTTCATCGTCATCGTCGGCGTCGATCGCCCGTACTGCTCGACGGCCACAGAGACCAGCTCGAGGGAGTCGTGGTAGACGAGGTAGTCGTACGACAGGGTGCGGAAGTCGGAGCGCTGGCTGACGCGAACCCGGTTGCCCTCATGGGACACGTCCCAATCCTGCTCGACCTCGGCGCCACTCGCCATGCGGTGGAAGGACGTGAAATCGGCCAGCTGGGGACCGACGGGCTTGGGTGCCGGCGCGTCGAGATCTTCGAGGTCCTCGTCGTCGCCCAGCAGATCTTCGTCGCCCTCTTCGCCGTCTTCGGCGTCGTCGCCCTCGTCACCATCGTCGCCGCCTTCGGGAAGCTCTTCGTCGCCGCCCTCGGGAGCGTCATCGCCGCCCTCGGGAACCTCTTCGCCGCCTTCACCTTCTTCGCCCTCTTCTTCGCCGCCTTCGTCCTTCTTGTCGTCGCCGGGCAGGACCAAGCCGGTCTCAGCTACAAATTTGAACGGGAAACCGACCTCGCCGGCGACCGTTTCGGGAAACTCCCACGCAGTGAGGGCGTCGGTGAGGCACTTGGACATCGCCTCGTCGCCCAGGGTGTCGAGCACCGGGTTCAGATCGGACGCGGCGCCCTCGGTGACGACCCAGGAAAGGACCAGCTGACCCGCGACTTCGGCGTTGGCCTCGGCCGCCGTGGTGTAGCAAGCCTGGAGCTCGTCGCGGTTTTCGCCGATGAACACGGCAAGGGGTTCGGGCTCGGGCTCGGGCTCGGCGACGGGTTCAGGAGCGGGGACGCCGAGATCTGGAGCGTGCACGATGGTCGGCGAAACGCTGGACTGGAAGGGGATGTGGTCACCCAACCGCGTGTAGTAGCTGCCGATGGCGAGGCCGCCCTGGGCCTGCTCCACAGCGAACTGGAAGGGCACGATGCCGCCGAGCCTGGCGATGCGCTCGTTCTTGTCGTCGAAGGAGATCTTCGCCTTGAACGCGCTCTCGCGGTGGGGAACGTCGACCACGGCGATGGCCTGGTTCTGGGCGTGACCCATGCTGTTTCCGTTGCGCTTCTTCTGGCTGCGCCAGGGAGGGTCGCCCTGGAAAACCACGTTCACTACCTGGTTGTCGACGTTCTCGTAGGAGATCTCAACGTCGATTTGCTCGGCATTGGAGCGGTCCTGGATGGTGAACGGCGTCGCCTTGCGCTCGAGGGGAATCTCGGGCATCCACGCGTCGATATCGGGGAGGTCGGCAGTGATGAACTGGTCGAGGGTGCCAGCGCGCGACTCGAGGGCAACCCACAATGGACCCTGAGCGGTCGAGAGGCGGCCGAACTCGTGCATGTCCCAGTTGGGGTGCTTGGAGACGATGACCAGGTCGAGGTCGAACGCGGCGCCGAAGGCCATGAACGGAACGACAGGAGCGGACACGACGGCCTGGCCGGTGTAGGCCCCGGACTGCGCCGCAGTCGAGATGTTGTCTGCGGCGAAGGCTTGGGTGCGTTCCCAGCCCGAGATCACGGGGCCACTGCCCTTGAATTTGCCGCCACAACCAGTGACGAGCATGACCGCAATCAGTCCAACGGAGTGCAAACGCATCGGGAGTCCTCTCTTCGAGCGAGCGCCACATTAACCGAAAAAAGGGTCGTCGCCGGGCGACATGGCAAGGAACCGCGAAAACGCTGCCCTACACCGCAACTTTTCGTTGCGTGTTTTCGAACGAAACCCGGTTATCCCGCGATGGACGCTGTGGCGCGGGGAGCATAGATCACCTGGCCTCAACGGAGGGAAGGCCCATGCTCCAGATCGGTGACATTCAACTCGACTCCCGCCTCATCGTCGGTACCGGCAAGTACGCCAACTTCGATCTGATGCAGGCCTGCCACGAGGCGTCCGGCACTTCGATGGTCACCGTGGCCATTCGGCGAGTGGATCTAGGCGCCCCGAAGGGCAGTAACATCCTCGACTTCATTGACCTGGAACGCATTATGCTCCTCCCGAACACCGCCGGCTGCTACACGCCAGAGGACGCGATCACGACGGCCCAGCTCGCCCGCGAGGCGCTGGGAACATCGCTGATCAAGCTCGAGGTCATCGGGGATCCGGAAACGCTCTTCCCGGACAACGAGGGCACACTCGAGGCCGCACGTGTGCTTGTGCGCGAAGGTTTCACGGTTCTTCCTTACTGTATGGACGACCCGGTCACCTGCAAGCGGCTCGAAGACATCGGCTGCGCGGCGGTCATGCCTCTGGCCGCTCCCATCGGCTCGGGCCTGGGCATCCGCAACCCGTACAACTTGATGATCATCTGCCAGCGGGCGGGGGTTCCGGTGATCGTCGACGCCGGCGTGGGCACCGCCAGCGATGCGG
>Ga0315336_1002374_pt1 | contig 29119 bp, 28 predicted proteins | sample ASW5metaG_FD_204512 | JGI IMG/M metagenome (GOLD analysis project Ga0315336, IMG submission 204512) | Ammonia-oxidizing marine archaeal communities from Monterey Bay, California, United States - ASW #5 | ecosystem: Environmental > Aquatic > Marine > Intertidal zone | place: USA: California... | reverse complement strand
AAGAGTCCACCGCCTCGTTGCGGCCTCGACGCGACACTCAGGTGCGCGCCTTGCGAGGCTTGGCGACCGCAACCACCTCGGCGATGTTCCGCACCCGATAAGTGTTGCCCCCCGTCTCAAAAGCATAGATACGCCCCTCGTGACTGGCCGCACTCCGGAAGCGCTCGGTGAACGAGCCGAGCTTCACCAGCTGACCGTCCTTCACGGTGTGCAGCACCAACCGATCCATCCGAGAGGATGCACTCGGCCCGATCCACCCAGAGCGGCCTCGTTTGGAGGGGCATGCACCACCCACCCAGGGGCAAACGTAAAAAGCCCCGGTGGACGATGTCCCCGGGGCTCTCTCGTTGTGCAGTTAGAGCCACAACTTTGGAATGGCTCCCCCTGTTAGACTTGAACTAACGACACCCGGATTAACAGTCCGGTGCTCTAACCAAACTGAGCTAAGGGGGAATGGACCCCGCTCTTATCTCGCCCGGGCGAAGCGTCAACGACCTACTGTGCGGTGATCCTCGACACGCTGTCGTCGTCCGGATCGACGTACCAGATCGCGCCATCGTCATCGATCGCGATCCCGTTGATGGCGCCGTCCAGCTCCAGGAAGTCGATGAGCTCGCCGTCCATGTCGAATGCGTAGATTGCCGGGTTTCCAGCGTCTGAAACGAAGATCATGTCGTTGTGCAGGGCGAGGCCCGACGGCGCCTCCATGCCCACTTCGATGCCATCGATGAGGGTGTACTGGTCCACGTCTTCCATCTCGTACTGGTCGCCGCCGTCGTAGTTCGGGGACGTTTGATCGCCGCGGGTTCCGCTGGTGATGTCCAGAACCGCGATCCGGTTGTTTCCAGAGTCGGCGATGTAGAGCAGATCGCCGTCGACCTTGAGATGCGACGGGGTTCCGTTCTTGAGGCCCTTGAATTTTTTAGCGCCATACACCGCAACTTCGCCGTCGCTGTGATCGGTACCACCGGCACCGTGGTCACTGTGGAAGTCGTACATGGTGATGGACTTGTGCTCGCCATCGAAGACCCAGTAGACGTTGTCCCCGCTGTTGGCGATGCCCTTGCCACTCGGGGAGTGGTGCAGCATGTCCATGTGGCTGTTGTGGCCACCGTCGAACTGGCCCTTCGAGGACGGCCAGAGGGTCGGTCCCATGAAGTCGGCTGGCGTTGCGCCGCCCTGAGTGACCTCATCGGTGTCGTGGATGGTCGCCATCATGTTGTTGCCGCCGAAAGCCAGGCCACTCGGGTGAGCGAGGAAGTGGTCGCCGTTGCCGGGATCCTTCTTGTACTTGGATTTCTGGTCGTCGGTGCCCGGATCCTCGAGGATCGTCACCGACTCGCTGGCCTGATTGACGATCCACAGATCGCCCGTCTCTGGGTGGAAGGCGAGGTCGCGTGGGACGTCCAGGTCATCGCCATCGTCCGCAAAGACTTGGAGCGTGACCGCAGAGACGCTGTTGGAGCCGCCGCCCAGGATGTCGAGACCGACGGTTCCACCAGCGGGATCGGTGTCGACGTCCGACGAGTTGCCATTGCAGCCACAGACGACGGCGAGAATACCGACGTATATGTACTTGTTCATTCGTACCTCTAGGAGCGGCGCGTGCCTTGCCGCCCCCTAAACTGACACACAAACGCCCAAAGCGCTACGCCAGGAGTACATGCCTTTGCGCGATTATTGCCGCGCCGAGGACCGTCGCAGAGACGGTATGGCTGGAGCCCTGCACGCTCTCCAGTACCCTGGCGGTCGAAAGTGGCCCCGCCTGTACGGGCTCCAGACCGAGTTCGTGGACCAGCTCTCCCACGACATCCAGCGACTCCGCCTCGTCTCCGCATAGAAACAGAGAGGGGCGAACCTCGCTGCGCTGGACGCCGTCCAGTGCTTGCCATGCCACCGTCTGGAAAGACCCCACCACCCGCGCATTGAGCGCGTGCTTTTCGAGCGCCTCGACGTTGGAGTCCATCTGTTCACTGGTCCCGCGACCGGCCGTACAGTCCAGGAGGACACGACCCTCCAGATCACCCAGGGACTGAATGACCTCTGCGGCCTCGTCCACATCGACAGTGATGACGATGAGATCGGCGCCGGCGGCGTCGTAGGCAGTGAGCGCGCGCGCCCCGTGACCTACGCGGTCGAGGCACGCTGTGGCAGATGGCGACTCCGGATGGCGCACGCCAAAGTAGACCTCGTGGCCGCACTGACCCCACAGTCTTCCCAACGTTTCCGCCACCTCTCCCGATCCGATGATTCCCAACCGCACAGTGGGCCCCCCTTGGACCCTCTCAACGTAGGAAATTTTTTCTCCTGAACCCAGTGAATCTTCTACAGCTGTATACTGCACGCCATGCAGCTATCCGAAATTGACCTGAATCTGTTGGTTTCCCTGAATGCGTTGCTCCAGGAAAAGTCCGTCAATCGCGCTGCGCGCCGCGTAGGATTGAGTCCGTCGGCCATGAGCCATGCGCTTTCGCGCCTTCGCCACCAACTCGACGACCCGATTCTCGTGCGCTCCGGAAGGCTGATGATGCCCACTCCGCGCGCCGAAGCCATCCGCGGTCCGGTCCAGCGTCTGTGCATCAACCTGGAAAAAGTGTTCAACCCGCCACAGGCCTTCGATCCGGCCACGCTGCGCAGGACGTTTCGAATCCACTCCTCAGATCACATCACCTCGGTCATCGGGCCTCGCCTGGACTCGGTGGTTACCCGCACCGCCCCTGGCGTGAGCCTCCACTTTACGGCCATCGGGGACGATCCCATCGGGCCGATACGTCGGGGAAACGCGGACATCGCGATCCACACGTTCAAGACGATTCAGCCCGATCTGCACCGCAGAAAGCTCCTGGAAGATCACCTCGCCTGCGCGGTGTCGCTGAACAGTGCGTTCATCGACGGCCGGTTCACCCTCGCTCGCTACGCCAATGCCGGGCACATCACCGTCGAGCCGAGCTCGGAGTCCGATCAGAACATCGACAAGATGCTCGCCGGATACGGTCTGCGACGCCGTGTCGCCCGAAAAGTCTCCAGTACCTTAGAGGCGCTGTACTTGACCTGCACATCCGACTACGTGCTGACGGTTTCCGCCAGCATGGCCCAGGAGATGGTGAAGAGCCTTCCCATTGCGCTCTTACCGACCCCGATTCCACTCGATAGCTACAGCAGCTACAGCCAGATCTGGCACCGCCGGAACGAAATGGATGCCGCCCACAGTTGGCTGCGCCACACCATCGCCGGCGTCGCACACACCCTCCCACGCCTCAAACAGAGTGGCGGTCTTCCACCTTTGCCGCCCCAGCGCTGATCCAGAGAAGCGGGCGAGTCGTACAACGGTTGGGTATAGAATGTACAAGCGCCCGAGGTGTGTCTGATGACTGTCTTTCTTCTTTCGACGCTCGTTCCCGCGTTCGCCGCCCAGGTAGACCGCGTTCCCGAGGATTTCGCGACGATTCAGGAGGCCGTCTCCGAAGGAACGGCACCGATGATCGAAGTCGGCCCGGGAGATTGGAAAGGGGCCGCGATCGATCGCCCCGTGGCCATCATCGGACATCACGCAAAAATCATCTCCGGCCCCACGGTCCGAGGTGCCCACGCCGGGTTCACCGTCAATGGTGACGCCGACGGCAGTGAGATCCGCGGTTTCGACTTCGCCTGCACGAGCAACCGCCTGGATCTGGGTGTCTATGCGAACACGCCCATTCTCGGAAAGGCCGACAACATCGTCATCGCCGAGAACACCTTCAATCAGTGCGTGCAGGGCGTCACCAACCGCGGTCGCCCCCATGCCGAGTGCAAGCCGGAGAAAATCAACGGCGGCTCCCTCTGGCTCATCGAAGACAACGAGTTCAATGGGTTCAGCACAACGACGGACAACGGCCGAAGCGGTGGCGGGCTCGGGATCTACATCCAGAACGCGCGCGCTGCGGACGTGATCGGCAACACTTTCTCCGGCTGGATTCAAGACACCAGCATCTTCAGCACCAGTGGCGTCAGCGTCGCCGGCTGTGTGGATTGCACGATTGCGGCCAACGACTTCAAGGTCAAGGGCGGCAAATTCTACTGGACGGCCGTCTCGAATCTCGGCTTCTTCAACGCGAATGCAGCAGCTTCGACGGGCCTGATCGTCGCCGACAACGACGCGAGCGCCGACACTGCGCCCCACAACGGCGTCAACTACCGCAGCTACGACAGCTTCGACACCGCATTCTCTGAGAACGCCGGTGTGGCCTACGTCGATCACACCCACTGCGGCGACGACGCGTTGGAATTGATCGAATAGGTCGGTTACGAGCCCGGCAGCGCAGGGATTGTCGCCGGAGTTCGGATGCACCACGCAGTCGCAGTGGAGTCTCGCCAGGTCGCCCTCGATCTGCACGCACTCCTCAAGGACATCGATCCTGTCCGTTGGCGGGATGAGTACGAAGACGGTGCCCAGAACCGCCTCGAGGACATCCGCGAGCAGCTCAACGACCTCCTGGGCACAACGTGGCCAGACCAGAGCCTGCTCCCTCTCCAGGATCGATTGAGCGATCTGGCGGCGCTGCTGCGCGAGCACACGCCCGACGATGGCGCCGACCAATGGATGGCCCTCCGCGAGCAAGCGCAGCCGGCGTATGAAGCCCTGGCCGCCGCACTTCGAGATGCCGAGATCCACGTCCCGAGTCTGCGCCCGACCAACTACACGCGGAACATTCTCCACGTGACGATGGCCGTGTCCATCATCTGCCTGGTCGAGATCCTCCTCAATCCAACGACCATGATCTGGGTCGCACTGGGTGGCTTCACCTGGGCGTGGTCGATGGAGATCACCCGGCGTTTCAGCACGCGCATCAACGACTTCCTGATGTGGACGTTCGGGCCCTTCGCCCACCCCCACGAGGCCCATCGCATCAACTCGGCGACCTGGTACACCACCGCGCTGTTGATCATGGCCGTCTTCTTCACGCCACTTCAAGGCGCGGTCGGCCTTGCGGTCCTCGGTCTCGGCGATCCAGTGGCCGCCCTCATCGGACGGCGCTTCGGCAAGATCAAGCTCATCAACAACCGGACCCTCGAGGGCAGCACCGCGTTCGTGATCTTCGGAACGGGCGCCGGCATGGCCGTACTCGCCAACTTCCATCCCGAGGTCAGCTGGGGTATCGCACTGATCATCGCTGTCACCGCGTCCGTCTTTGGCGCCGTCGCCGAGCTGATGACCCGTCGCGTCGACGACAACCTCGCCATTCCGGTGGGCGCTTCGCTTGGGGCCATGGTGGCCACCTGGGTGTTGTTCTGAGCTGGTTCAACGACCTCAAGACTCGCTATCAAGGCTTGATCGAAGACTACGGAACGGTAGCGATCGTCACGTATTTCTCGATCTTCTTCGGTACCTGGTTCTGTTTCTACACGGCGATCAACCTGGGTTTCGAGGTCGACGGTGCAGTGGCCGGGTCCGGCAAAGTGTTTTCAGCCTACCTGGCCACCAAGGTCACCCAACCCATCCGAATCGTCGCCACTCTGGTCCTGGTTCCGCCTATCGCCAAGGCCTTCCGCTGGATCCGTCCACGCGAGGGCGACGACAGCCCAGAACCACCAGGCAAAGGTGACACGGGTGAGAAAGTCGTTGCTGATCAGGCAGGTAACAGCGGTCATCACGGCCAGGGCGAAGACGTAGTTTCCCAGAGCGGTCCCGCGTCGTAGCCCCATGAAAGCGGCTGCGCCGAACAGCCACAGATAGGTGATGGGACCCGCCAGGCCCAGCTGGTAGAGCAGGGCGAGGTACTCGCTGTGGGGGTCGAGCTCCTTGTGCAGGACCATGTGAGCGCCCAGGCCATTGCCAAAGGCGAAGCTCGACCACCCCCCGACAGAGAAGTTGGCGAACGAGTCCGTCCAGATGTGGAGACGCGAGCTGCCAAGGGAACCCCAACCGGCTTCCGGAGGCGTCAGGGTCACCAGATTCGCAACGTCGGAGAACCGATCTTGCAGTGTCGGGCTGAGGGCGAACGCCGCCAAACCCAACGCCGTCGCCAGACCGACGAGAGACCAGCGCTTTTCTGCGACCAACCAAAGGGCGACAAAGCCAGCAATGAGCAGCCAGCTGGTTCGCACGTAAGTGTTGAAGAGACAGATCGCGCAGGCGATACCGGTCGCCAGGCCCAACAGGCGCCATGGCCCCTTCTCCCGAAAGACGGCGTAGACAGACAGGGAACCGACACCGGATGAGATGACGGCGAGCATGTGATGGTTCTTGTATGGGCCCAGCAACCGGTGGTAGCCGTGCAGGAAGAGCTCTTGGGGTTGGCCAGCGGCCAGGAGGATCAGCGCCCAGACCAGCGGGACGCAGGCCGCCACCAGGATCGCCCGGATCCAGATCTCGGCCCGTACACGGCTCGTGATGACCGCCGCCCCAAACGCAAGAGGTCCCAGGTAGAGCAGCGCCCAACGAACCGATGCCAGAACAGAGTCGTCCGGTCCACGAAAACACGCGCCGCCCACCAAGAGGGTGAAGACGAGCGCGGGTGCGCCGAACATCGGTGGGATCTCCCGCCACGACGGCGCGGCCAAGCCGTAGAACAGCACCACCAACGCGGCACTCACCACTTGACCGGGGGAAAACCCGCCGAGGTTCACCCACCAGAACAGATCCAGGCCCCCGCGGACCAGGAGAGCTGCGAGGAGCAGACCGCCGATGTACCTGTCCATTGCACCTCTACAGTCGCAGAGCATAGCCTGTCGTGCGGAGGATGAATGCGGCGCGTCTTCGTGGTCACATCACTGTGGACCCTGGCCTGTGGCGGCATCGGCGGCGGCGGAGATCCCGGAGCCGCCGACCCTGCGCAGGTCCTCCTGGACGAGCGCAACTACGCAGGTGCGGAGTCCAATCTCAAGGAGCGCATCGCGGCCAATCCCGGTGATGCATTGGCCTGGCGGCTCCTGGGTGACGTCAGTTTCGTGCGGGGGCAAGACTTCAAGCAGAAGTGGAAGGAAAACCTCAGCAAGGCCACAGAAGCGTACGTCGGCGCCGTATCCGCCGATCCCAAGAGATGTCGAGCCTGGAGTCGCCTGGCAATCGTCGCCCAGGCGCGAGCCGCTCAAGAGGAGACGGCGACGCCACCCGAGATCTTCGAGAATTTGCCCTGGGAGGACGGGTGGTCGAACTGCCCCGGACCCGCCCTGCTCGCTCTGGCCGAGAACTGGATACCAACAGAGGAGAATCTCGACAAAGCGTACGAACAGGCTGGAAAACGGGCCACCGTGTACGACGTCACTCCCCTCGCCCGACCTCAGCTGGTCAAGGCCTACGAGCTCCTCGACTACACGGATCTGAGCTGGAAGGAGGGTTTCGACCGCCCGAAGCCGAAATCCGGGGGCGCCTTCGCGGTCTTGAAAACGCCGTCCCCCGCCTCCGGGGTTGGCGGCAGCAAACCGAGGTCGTTCACTTATGCCGAGGACATCTCCATCGGATCGGTGAGCGGCGGCAGAATCACCTACATGGACCGACGCTTTCCAGCCACCAAGCCCGACAAAGGTGTGACGCTGGCCGAGGGCTGCCCGGGCACGAACTGGGACATCGAAGGCCCGGACAACTACCCGATGGGCACGTGCTCCAAGAGCGCCCAGAGCCGTCGAAAGTCCAGCGTCTATAGCCTCGACAGGTTGGTACCAGCGGGGCCGGCACATTGGGAGCACAGCACCTTCCCGAAAGCGCGCGTGTCCTGGGACGTCATCGCCGAGGGCTCTGTCATCTGCACCGGCGGCCGGGTCGGCAGGCTCTACGTCGACACGCCGACCTGCAACGTCGACTTCGATCGCGCTATCCCGCAAAAACGAAGTATCGCAGCGGAAATCGGACTCGCAGCCGTCGACCGACCCCACGCCGAGAAGATCGTTCGCGCCAAGCGCCTCGCGACCCTGTACGGCGACGAGCTCGCCGATCGCCTGGCCAATGGCGAGATCGCGGTCGGTCTGCCGTACACGCTGGTCGGGTACAGCTTGCCGACCCTGGCGGGATGTCAGGGCAGAGCGCTCTACAACAAGGCGATCATCTCCGATGGCAGTGTTGTCTTCACCTGCGGGATCGACGGCTACGACCACACCTTCGTGGACTTGCAGCTCACGGCGATCAAGGCCCAGTGAACCTCCTCGTCGCGATGATCGGGCTCGCTGCAGGCTCCGAGGTCAGTTGAACGCCGAGGACTACACCATCGAGCGGACCGGGCGACGGACGGGGGCAGCTCATACCCATCCTGTAGAATGAGTCATGAACCTCGAACGCATGCTCGCCAAGTGCAAGAAGTTCCAGTGGAAGGTGGGAGACCTCGACTGGGATCGCGCCCCTCCCGAAATGTCGAAGGACGACGAGATCGCCGTCGTTCAGTACTTCACCGACATGGCGACCATCGAGCGACTGGCCGGCGCCCTGTTTGTCGAGCAGGGCAAGCGCACCGAGGACCCCGTCCTCAAGGAGATCTTCGCGACGTTCGTCAAGGACGAGCTCCGCCACGCCCACTGCGCGCAGATGTTGGCCGATCACTACGACGTGCACCGGTACAAGGTCTACCAGACCAATCCGGCATTGGTAAAGTTCTTCCCCCACTTTGTCTATAGCCTGCGCTACATCAACCCCGAGTTCGCCAACCTGTACATCACGACCGGAGAGCTGATTCTCGACGTCGCGCTGCTCCGCTCCCTCAACGACTTCGTGAACGACGAGATGAGCCAGGAGGCGATGGACAAGATCAACCAGGATGAGTCTCGTCACATCGCCATCGACTTTCACATGGTCGAGTACTACACGTCCGAGGAGTGGGCAAAGCTCCTCGAGGACGAACCCAGCTACTCCGTGACGGATACGATCAGGGCCTACTGGGCGTATGCAAACGTCTTCCGGTACGCGAGACCCTTCTTCAAGGAGGTCTTCTTCGAACCCATGGAGCGGGTCGACCCGTCGGGCAAGCGCATGAAAGAGGCCTTCAAGCGCATCCAGCTCCTGGGCTCCAAGCCGCGGGTGCGCGGTCGACCGATCTCGAAGTTCCTGCTCGGCCTGCAAGACCTGCACAACCATCCCATCTACGGGGTGGTCTTTGGCCGGCTCGCGGTGAGAATCCTCGGCGTCAATCCAGAAGTGCTTCGCACCCTGTACACAGACAGGGAAGCGGAGATCGCAAATCGGATGAGCTTCGAAGACATGGCGGCGGAGGCCCTGCAGCTGAAGTACGCGTAGAACTTCACCCGCAAAGTGAGCAAACATCGCCATCCGCAACCATGTAACAATTCGATACACAGGGAAAGGAAGGGGTGAGAGGGCAGAGACTACGCCCTCTCAATGACACACCTTTCGTCGCTGTACCCCCGCTGTAGGGTGCGGAGTTGGCGACATTGTCCACCCGGTCTCCCGGGTAGTGCGTCCGGACCGCCTTGTTTAAGGTGGAGGCTGTCCCACCGTCGCTTCGAGCTACTCAATGTTCCACTTCCGTCCTGGCTTATATTTCACCAGGGTCTTCCGCTTTCCATCAAACGCGTTGGCCTTGGGGGCCGCGGCGCACCCGCTTCACCGAAGTGGCGGGTCTTGGGTCCTTTCCGCTCGAAACCGGCAGCGTCTATCCTGTTAATTTGTACATTTAGTTGTACTGGTTGAAGAAATCGGAATTGAACCGACGACTTCCAGCTTGACAGGCTGGCGCTCTACCTCTGAGCTACCCTTCATGGGTCACAGACACGCGCGCTGCCGGTGGTTCCACTGGCTTTTGGCCTGCGGAATGCCACGCGCATCCTGGCGTTCGCCCTGGCGGGCTTTACCCTGACTTCCGGCTTCCGGGAACTCCCCCCATCGACCGTGATCATGCCGAAGCGCCCTTGCTTTCCGTGACTCGGGCTCGCCTCCCCCGAGGGAGAGACATCGACTACCGCTTGGGATTTTCTTCCTCGCACAGCTGGATTGGGTCGGCGCGAGACGTCCCCGTCTCGAACTTCGAGAACCTCCTTACGCACTCCCATTACGACAGTACCGGCTTGGCTTCTCTTAGGAACCGACCGCTGGCTTCGGCTTCACCGCCACCCTTTGGAGATGACGGGCCCTCAAAGGGGCTACCCGCGGCTTGCATAGGGGGTCCCGACAATCCGGGTGCAGGGGCGTGAATCCCCACTTCCGCCGAGTTGCCTCGACGTTTCCTGTTCCGACGCCATGCCGCCGGTCCGCCGCCGACCCGAAGGCCGGTGACGAGATTCTGATTTTCAATGAGCTCTGAGCGCACCTATCCGGAGGTGCCGACGCAGTCAGAACCCAGGATAAATGGCGATATTCACGAAGTCCGACAAACGGATCCTCCAACACCAGAGGATTAGTTCGGCCTCTGGAGAGCGTCCACAAAAAAACTCGACAGACCGTAGTCGTCGAGTTGGAAAGTGCGTTTCGAGGTGTCGCCTGCCGCCCGACCCCCCACACCGGGAGAGATGCGTGGAGTCGCGGGGGGTCGGGGGCTAGCGAGGTACTCAATCACACTGCACAACCCGTGCCAACCTTTCACGACCCAGCCAAGATCCAAATAATCCAACCTATATGCGGTGTTTAGGCACCCGTTGCGAACCTTGCTCACCTCTGTGCGCGCCCATCTGGGTGTCTAAAGCTGTTACATGTCTCACGACGAGACACATCGTTGCCCTGGATGCCCGTCCTGTTTAAACCGTCGACATGACTCCTCAACAGCGTCGTCGCGAGCAGAAAATCAGGCAGATCCTCGACGCTGGCGAGCAGATCGTGCTCAAGTCCGGACTGGACGGCCTCACAATCCACGCGCTTGCCAGGGCCCTGGACTACACCCCAGGCGCGCTCTACAGGTACTTTCCGTCTAAACAAGCCATCATTGCGGAGCTCAACAGTCGCGCGGTGCAAGGCTACCATCGACTCTTCGAAAGCGTCGCCGCCGCTTCGTCGGAAACCCAGGTATCAAGTGAAAAAGCGGCCACGTTGCTGCCGTTGATGGCCAGTGCCGAGGCCTTCATCCGTCGATCCGGCCGCGAGCCCGGCGCCTTTGCCATGGTGAGCGCGACCGCCGCGGATCCGCGCGACTTGCTCACCGACAGCGAGGCGGTGCACATACCCCATCTCGTGGCCCTGCTGGCCTCTCTGCGCGGCGCTATCGACGGAGCCGTGAACAGCGGCGCGATTCAGCCGGGAGACAGTGACAAGCGGGCCATCGCACTGACATTCGGACTCATCGGGATCCTGCAGTTGCGAAAGTTGGTTCGATTCAGCTCGGCCCTCTCTCCCGAGCCCATCGCCCGCGGACTCGCAAGGGATCAGCTCGCCGGTTGGGGCGCACCCGCCTACCTCATTGAAGAGCTACAACCTCTATCCAACGCGATCGTAGACGCCGTTCTCGGGTAGCTCAGGCGAGTCCGAAGTAGTTCGATGTGACGCGATCCCACTCGGGAGGGCCCGCCTTGAACTCCCTGCCCTGGTACTCGCAGAGATGGCAGACCTGAAGCAGCAGGTCGCGGGGATGGCAGAACCGCATGGGTCGCTTGGCCATCTTGTAGTGCCGCTCGATCAGATACTTCACCGAACCGCGCGTGAGGGTCACGCCCATCTTCTTCGCAAGTAGCTCGACAAGGTCGGCGAACTCCACTTCGTCGGGGTCGCCCACGTGCACTTTGTAGGGGATGCGACGCAGAAAGGCCTCGTCGGCGAGGTCTTTGGGCTCGAGGTTTGTGGAGAACACCAGCATGCACTCGAACGGACAGGCAAATTTTCGGCCGTCGGGCAGCCGCAAGAAGTCGATCTGCTTCTCGAGCGGAAAGATCCAACGGTTGAGCAACTCTTTCGGATCGGTCTTTCCGCGCCCAAAATCGTCGACGACCATGGTCCCACAATTGGCCTTGAGATGCAGCGGTGCCTCGTGCACCTTGCTCTCCTGATCGATCTGGACCTCGAGCTGTTCGAGGGTGAGCTCGCCACCCGCGACCACAGTGGGACGCTTGATCTGTACCCATCGCCCATCGACGCGAGCTTGCGCCAGGACAGCGGGGTCGTTGTCGACCTCGACGTGAATCGCCGGGTCGAAGAACTTCACGAGGTGACCGCCAATGGAGAGTGTCCGCGGAACCCAGATGGTGTCGCCAAAACAACGGGTCATGCGCTCGGCGAGGCTGGTCTTGCCATTGCCCGGGTAGCCGAACAGGAACAGGGGCTTGGTGCTGGTGACCGCCGGACCGAGGCGGTCGAGGAGGTCCTCGGAGATCTGCAGGTCATGGAACGCGGCACGAAGTTCTGCTTCGCCAGGATTGAATGCCGATAACGACTGATTCTCGACGCTGATGAGGTACTGTTCCCAAGGGACTGGACACGGGCCGACATAGGTCGTGATCTTCCGCGTATCCATTGTCTTTTCGTAGCCCGTCTCCGAAAGCTCGGAGATGAAGTCACCGAGAGCGGTCGTGGACCGATGGTTGACGAGCTTCTCCTGCTTGAGGTGGTTCATGACCTCCTTGATCAGGCTCAGCGTCAGCATCGTCTCCTTGGAAATCTGTTTGCCAGAAACCCCCTGCTTGCCGAGCATGAAGCGCATGACGAGATGCATCGCCATGACGGGATCGATGCCCAGGTCGTCCCATGTTCTGGGCTGGCGAGGGATCCACTGCGGCGGTGCCTTTCGTTTCTTGCGGGGTTTGGCCCCGGCCTCCTGCCCATCCTCCGGCTTGGGACGCGGGATGGTCGGCCGCTCCTTGGTCACGCGAATCGCAGCCGCCGCAGCGGCATTCTGGGCCTTGGCCACCTCTTTCGGGACCGTCTTGGCCCGCTGGGGCGCCTCGCCACCATCCCGGGGAGGCCGGGGCTGGATCTTGGCGGTAGAAGTGAATTGCACACTCGACGGCACGCGCATTCGCGGCGCGCTACGGCGACCTTCTGGCTTGGCTGGATCAGACATGTGAGGACGATACCACCCGCGACCGAGCCCGGATCCAGTTACTCAGCATCCGCGAAAGATGGCTCAAAAAAAGACGGCGCTGGTCCTCAGACTCCCCTCGGGAGAAGTCAAGGTTACAAGCCCCGATCGGGTGTATTTTCCGAAGCGTGGCTACACCAAGAGAGACGTGGTCGAGTACTACCTCGCCGTCGCCTCTGGAGCGGTTCGTGGCATTCGGGACCGCCCCTTGGTCTTGAAGCGCTTCGTGAAGGGAATCGGCGAAAAGCCGTTCTTCCAGAAGCGCGCGCCAAAGTCTCGACCGGACTGGATCGAGACCGCAATCATCAGCTTCGCATCGGGCCGCACCGCCGAAGAAGTGGTTGTCCGCAATACCCGCCAGCTCATCTGGTGCGTGAATCTCGGCTGTCTCGATCTCAATCCCCACGCCACCACGACCCGAGACCTCGATGCGCCCAACGAACTCCGGATCGATCTCGACCCCAACCCGGGAATCGAGTGGTCGACCATCTGCGACGTCGCCTTTCTGACCCGAGAGGTGCTCTCGGAGCACGGGCTTGTCAGCTGGCCCAAGACATCCGGCTCTCGCGGCTTTCACGTCCTGGCGCGAATCCGTCCCGACTGGGGTTTTCGAGACATGCGCAAGGCCGCCCTGGCCGTGGCAGTGGAGGTAGAGCGCCGCGGGCCGGGGATCGCCACCACGCGCTGGGCCAAAGAGGAACGGGTAGGCGTGTTCCTGGACTACAACCAGAATGCCAAGGATTCAACGGTCGCTTCGGCCTACTCCATTCGCCCGTTGGAAGACGCCAGAGTCTCTGCCCCGCTGTTCTGGGACGAAGTCGCCGACAGCGATCCGGCGGGGTTCACGATCTTGACCATGCCCGACCGCTTTCGGGAGATCGGCGATCCCCACGAGGGCATGGACACCGTCGAACCCGGCGACCTCTCCTCGCTCATCGCGCTGGCAGACGAGCAGAAAGCCCTGGGCACCCGGTCTTCGCAACCGCTGAGGTTCCCGCTCTTGACCATCGCCAATCATCCAGATTTAGAGCCCGCTATGGCTGGCCTCGAGCGCTGGAAGACCAAATATCCAGATGCGGCGAAGCACCTCGAACCGGCGGACATCCTCGTGGACAAGCAGCGGGGCCGGTACAGCACCTGGACGCGAATCCGGGTGAATCTACGCAGCGTTCCGCAGGACCTCAGGCCGATTCAGGAGACGCCGGATCCGGATGAGGCCCCGACGCGGATCCACTACTCTGGCCGATAAATCGGCCTCCACCCTGCGCTTCGCTACGCGGAATTGGAGGAGAAGATCTCGGACAATTCAACCGGAGGAGTGACGTCGAGCTGATCAAATCGGCACTCGTTCGGGGATTTGTCGTATCGCCAGCGGCGAAACTGAACTGGATGGCGGAATCGGCCGTTCGCCATGTGGTTGTAGGCGACCTCGACGACCCGCTCGATGCGCACCAGTTCCCAGGAGAGGTTCTTTCCGGCGTTCCACCGACTGCCCACGCCCGCCCGACGATCGGTGGCATTGGACCACTCCGCCCACGGATGCCCTTCGGCATCGCTCCGCAAGGGCTCGAGCTCGGTGAGCAATTCTGCCCGCCGCACCTTGCTGAAACTGGCCGCGACCCCGAGCTGCTGCAGGCGTCCCTCGTCGTTGTACAGCCCGAGAATGAGCGATCCGACGAGCGTTCCGGGGCCGTGTTTGTGCCAGCGAAAGCCACACAGCACGACATCGATCGTGCGCTCGTGTTTGATCTTGCGCATCACGCGCTTGTTGGGCTGGTAAAGGTGCTCGACCGACTTGGCGATCACGCCGTCGAGACCGGCCCCTTCGAAGCGAACAAACCAGTCGTGTGCGATCTCCCGATCGGCGGTGAGCGGCGTGAGATGGATCGGCGGGTGAGCGTCCTTCAGCACGACCTCGAGCCGTCGACGACGCTCGCCAAAGGGCGTCTCGCGCAGATCTTCGTCCCCCTCAGCCAGAAGATCCCACAGCACTACGTTCGCGGGAATCTCGGCTGCGAGCTTGTCCACGCGGGACTTCGCCGGGTGCAAGCGGAGCTGAAGACTCTCAAATTGTAAGCCTCCTTCACCCGCGATCACCAGTTCACCGTCAACCACACAGCGCTCCGGGAGCTGCTGGAGGATGGGCTCGAGGAGCTCGGGAAAGTACCGGAGCAGCGGTTTGCTGTCCCGCGACTGCAAGAACACGTCGTCGCCGTCTCGGAAGATCAGGACTCGGAATCCGTCCCACTTGGGTTCGAAGACCCACTGGTCGCCCTCGGGCAACGTGGACTGGCCTTTGGCCAACATCGGCTTCAACGGGTGTGTGAAGGGGAGCATGGGTCAGTGTATGCTCCCGGAGATCTGATGACTGACGAAGCGCTCATCGCCGAGCTGGAAGCCCTGGGAATCGACTCGGAATCCTACCGGGTCGTCGTCTTGCTTCCGCTGATTCAAGTGGCCTGGGCCGACGGCGAGATCCAGGCTTCAGAGCGGGAATTCATCCTGCGTGTCGCCCGAGGATATGGGCTGTTGGAGGGCAAGTCTGGCGCTTTGCTGGAGTCGTGGCTGAGCGAGACGCCAACGGCCGATCAAGTGGCGCGTGGCCGCCGTCTACTGGTGGCTCTGACCCTGCGACATCGCGGGATCGGGAGCGATCTCGGTCCCGAGACACTGGCGGACATCAACGCCCTGTGCGTCGATGTCGCGCGCGCCGCAGGAGGGCTGTTCGATACGTTCTTCACGGTCGACGACAACGAGCGAAAGGCCCTCGAAGAGATCAGCCGCGAGCTGGCAGCACAGCGCGAGGTCTTCCTGGAGGATCTCCCCTCACCCATCGGGGGACGCTATGAGGAATTGTGATTTGCCGCTCTCTACCACTGTTCGCCGTCGTCGCGTGCGTACCTGCTGAGGAAGAGGACGCGATACCCACCACCGGCCTGGAGGCCCACGTCACCGTCGCGGCATTCGACGACATCCAGGCCGGTGTCGTCATGACACTCCATGAGTCGGCAGGTCTGGAGAGCGACTTCTACGAGCTCGCACTCGATGAGGAGATCACCGTCACGATTCCGGGATTCGTCATCTCCCTGATAGCCAGCAAGCTCGACTCCCAACCGGTCTACACCGCCAGCGTGCCCATTCCGGCTACCGACGCCGACTTTATCGTGTCGCTGAATCGCGACCCGCCCGACAAGACCGCAGACGACAGTCGCGTGAGTCTTCCCCTGGCATTCGACTTGACAGCGCCGGGAGCCTTTTCCCGGGGAAGCGACGACATGGAGGTCACGTGGTCGGTTTTCGACCAAGCCGACCCCCTCACACTCGAGATCAACGGTCCCTGTATAGACACCTATCAAGCTGAAGTATCGGATATAGGCGCAGTCGTCATACCAGCGGGTTCGGTGACCGGTACCGGCGAGAGTTGCCCCGCCGAGCTCACCTTGACACGACAGCGGTTCGGCACGGTAGACCACGCCTTTGGGAGCGGCAGTGTCGTCGCCTTCCAACAGCGGGGTCTCGCTCTGACCGCCAATCCCTGATTCCGTTCATGGACCCACTCAGAGCCTCGTGTCCCCGGGCCGGCGATCGGCAAATGCGGTCACCTTCTGCTCTGCCATGACCTCGAGAAACGCGTCGGCCCCGCGTTCGCCAATCCACTCCGCCTCTCGATCCGTCAGCGTCACCAATTGAATCAGTGGCGTCTCCAAGACCGACTCGTAATCGGGGAGTTCCCGCGCCGAGAGCGACTGCGACGGGGCCAGCAGAACGTGTCGGTGACTGCTCCGCCCGAGCGCACCGTCCGGGAGCGCGATCACCTCTCCAACCTGTGGCTCGGGTTCGGTCGAAGCCACGTGCGCCAGGATCCGCGCCCAGGGATTGGCCGTGTCATCGGCGCTGTCGGCAAGGGTGCAGACGAACAGCTCCCGCTTGTGCTCCGCGACAGGACCGATAGTCATCGTCACCGCAAAGCTGCGATGTTTGCCCCCTTTGGGGAAATGGAAGATCTGCAGCCCAAGGTCGTCTGGCACATCGCCATGGGTCACGATGCGACCCTCGATGTTCCACAGACGACCCGCCATGGCGGCCCGACTGGCGAGTCGCGCCTCCTCGGATCCGGCCAGCATGCTCCGCAGCGAGTCAAAAAAGAAGCCCACGGGTCCCTCCGGCCTCAGGTTACCAAGTCGCCATGGCTGTACCAGCCCACAGGGCCGCGTATTTCACCGCGTTGATGTCCGCGGCGTGCGCGCCCCCTCCCATCGAGATTCCACTGCCCAGCGCAGAGGTTGGGGTAACGGTCACCGATTCCGCCGTCACCTCGCGGTTTCAGGACTACGAGGTGGGCGGCCAGTTCAAACGTGGCCGCGGATGTTCGGCGGTGGATTTCGACAACGATGGGCGCGTCGACGTGCTGCTCGCCAACCCCGCGGACGAGTCCCACATCCTGCGCAACGTCACAGAGCCGGGCGGGCCGATCCGATTCGAGCCGCACACGCTCCTCGCCGAGGGAACGCTCGTCTGGAACGGCACCGCCGCGGACTACGACAGTGATGGCGATCTCGACCTGTTCCTGGGTGTCGGCGGAATGGAGGGGCGAGGCCACGATATTCTTCTCCGAAATGACCTCATCGAAACTGGCGTCTGGTCGTTTACAGACGTGACTGAACAAGCGGGTGTCGCGGGCCCATGGAGCGAGGTGTTCGACACCTTCATTCAGGGTGCCAGCGCCGGGACGAACTGGGTGGACTACGACAACGACGGACGGCTCGACCTGTTCGTCGCCGGCCACGTCTACCCCCTCGACCTGTGGAACGACATACCCGAGGTGTCCGTCATGGGGCGCAACACGCTCTGGCGGCAGCGCGCGGACGGCACTTTTGAGGATGCGACCGTCGCCGCGGGCCTCACGACCCGCTACCCGAGTCGGTTCACCTCCTGGCTCGACTTCGACCGCGACGGGGACATGGACTTCTTCGAGAACGTCTGGGATGTGCAGCCGAATGTGCTCTGGAAGAACGAGCTCATCGAGACCGGCAGCGCCACATTCACCGACGTCACATCGGAGATGTCGGGGCCTGGCGGCAACCTGGCCTTTCCCCTCGAGTCCTTTGTCTCTGCCACCGGGGACTTCAATGCCGACGGCTGGCCGGACCTGCTGATGTTCGTGCGAGGTTGGGCCTCAGATGGCCCGTACATCGACGGGCACACGCTGCTCCTCAATGCCGGGGGAACCTCATTTGTCGACGCTTCCGAGGCCTCGAAGCTCAACTCGCCCTTCGCGCCTGGTTATCGGTCTCATGTCTCGCTGGGCGTCATGGGCGCATCACTGGGCGACATCAACCGCGATGGACTCCCAGATGTCTTCGTGGGCAACGGCGGGCCGACGAGCGGGTACGCGAATCAGCTCTTCGTGACCAGCGGCCTGAAGACCATCGACTTCGACGGCGTGGGCGAGCTCGATGTCCCACAATTCGAGAACTGGAGCGACAAGATCGACTTCGCGGCTCCGGAAAGCGACGACGCACCTCCCTACCCGCCGTATCCGTACCGCACCCACGGCGCGTGCATTGCCGACTTCGACGCCGACGGCCAGGTCGAACTCGCCGTCACCAACGGAGGCATGTCCTACGTCGGCGGCGACTCAGTCAAGGAGCCAAACCGGCTCTTCGAGTTCGACTTCGACGCGCCGAACGCGTACCTGAAGGTCCACCTCGAGGGAGATGGTCTGGCCATTCCGCGCTCTCCCGTTGGAGCGCGCGTCGAGGTCGTCGTCGCCGACAAGAAGGGGAATCGCTGGACCCGCTACCGGACTGTGCTCTCACAAAACGGCTTTGCCGCCCAGAATCCATACGACATGATCGTGGGCCTCGGAGCGGCGAAGACCATTGAGAGCGTCGATGTCACCTGGGCCAACCTCGAAACCCAGGCGGTTGCGCCGCCCGGCCTCGGACAGTCAGTCGACGTACACCGTTAGCCGCTCGTGTAGCCGCGCGCGCCACCGATCAGTCCCATGACCACCATGAGCAGCGACATCGCCATGCTCGTCAAACCCAACGCACACGCACTGTCGATCCACAGTTGCACCGGCATCGTCTCCAAGACGCTGTGGGCGTTCCCCGCGCGAGCGAGCCCCGCGAAGTACGCGTTGATGAAACCGGCGCCCGCTCCAACCGAGAGCACCAGGGTCGTCAATGCGCCCACGGTGACACCGTGGAGCGCGGCAGCGGGACGGATCGTCTCGCGAACGCCGCTGGCAACCGTCTTCTGGACCACGACGGCGATCAGCCCGAATACCGTCGCCTGAACTGCAGTAAAGAGAACGGGAATCACCGAGATGGCAACACCCATCATCGCGAGGATCAGCACCGTTTCGTCGGACGCGCGGGCGGTGGCACTGAGTACCATTCGAAGCGCCAGCCAGGTCCCGGTGAACCCCGTCGCCAGCAGTCCGAGCCCCAATCCGTCGTCGAGACCGGGGAATCGCGTGCGATCTCCGAGCTTGTATTCGACAACGAGCGCGCCGAGGCCCCCGATGAAGATGGCCATCGCCACCAGAATGAACGGACCACCATCAGCAAACATCAACCACATCCCGACACTCCATGTTGGGTACCCGAAGTCCGACGCGGCGCGGCCACAGGGGTTCCAGTTGATTGCGTCAAAGAAACGTGGAGGGATACCCCATGTCCATGCACCTCTTCGATCCACTGCCCATTCGCGGCCTGACCCTTCGCAACCGCATCGCCGTCTCGCCCATGTGCCAATACTCGAGCGTGGACGGATTTGCCTCGGATTGGCACCTCGTACACCTCGGCGCCCGGGCATCCGGGGGCGCCGGTTTAGTCATCTGCGAGGCAACGGCCGTCGCGCCGAATGGCCGAATCTCCCCCGATGACCTGGGCATCTGGAAGGACGAGCACGTGGAGAATCTACGGCGAATCACGAACTTCATCCGCACCCAGGGCGCGGCATCGGGCATTCAGCTGGCCCATGCCGGGCGCAAGGCCGGAACCTATGGTCCCTTCACCGGCAAACGCGGGCCCATCCCTCTCGAAGAGGGGTGGCGGCCGGTCGGCGCGTCGCCCATTCCCTTCTACGACGGATATCAGACGCCCGAGGCGCTGGACCTGAACGGGATCGCAGCCATCGTCGATGCATTTGCCACGGGGGCGCGACGCGCGCTGGAGGCCGGCTTCGACGTCATCGAGATCCACGGCGCCCACGGCTATTTGATCAGCTCCTTCCTTTCGCCACTCGCCAATCATCGCGACGATCAGTACGGCGGGTCCCTGGTCAATCGATGCCGCCTGCTGGAGGAGATCATCGAGGCAATTCGAGGGGTTTGGCCAGACGATCGCCCGCTCTTCGTTCGGGTCTCGGCCACCGACTGGCACGCCGACGGCTGGACGGGAGACGATACGGTCGCCCTCGCCAGACGTCTGGCTCTCCGCGGTGTGGACCTGCTCGACTGCTCCTCTGGCGGCAATTCCGCAGTCCGACCGCCCAAGATCGAGCCTGGATTTCAGGTTCCTTTCGCGGCGCGCGTGCGGCAGGAGACCGCGATGCTGTCCGGCGCCGTGGGGTTGATCACTGATCCCAAGCAGGCCGACGCCGTGATTCGAAATGGCGAGGCCGATCTAGTGCTGATCGCGCGCCAGCTGTTGAGGGAGCCGTCGTTTCCCACCCGCGCCGCCCATGAGCTCGGTCACGATCAGCCGGTTCCACCCCAGTATCGACGCGGCCGCTACCGCTCTTAGTTCTCCGGTTCCGGCAGCTCGCCCATGCGCTCGAGGACCGACTCCAGCAGCACCAGGAAACCGACGGCGATCACCGCCCACTGCATCATGGGCTGTACCAGGCAGGTGAGCACGATCGAGCCCACCAGGATCGCTGTGCCGCCGCCCTCCCTGCCCGAGATGTAAACCGCACACGCGGCGACCTGGAACGCGGACAGTCCGATAGTCAGCAACGGGATAAAGACCAGGGCAAAAGTGTGCTCCGACCACTCACCGTAGAAACTCTGCTCCCAGATGAGGTTGATGACGCCCTGTTGGAGCACCATGACCGCGTCGACGGTCAGCGCGATGGCCAGCGCACAGTGGAATGCGGTGACGAGCTGGCGCAGGATAGGCGCCACTAGGCCCCCGGGGCCGCAATGACAACTTCTGAAGCGACCTTCGCGTCACACGGAAGCGGGTTTCCGATGATGATCCCAAAATGGGCCGCGCGGGCCATGACCGCTCGATCGTTCTCCGCGATGACCGGGATCTCCAGCTCTGCATCGCTGAACGGCTTCCTGTTCGACTGATCGTGCACCTCGGCGCCATCGATGAAATAGGACATTCGCCCGTCTGGATCGCCGTTCATGTGCTTCGCGACAACCTTGGCGCCCTCCAGGGTCAGCACGATCAAAGTGGTGGGAGTCATGGTCATGTCGAGGCGAACGCCGGACGAGACGACTGCGCCGTTGTCGACCAGCAGCTCATTGCCGCCACCACGGAGTTCGAACAGTCCGCGAGTCGCCAGTGTCGCTGGGATCTGTTCCACCGACTCTGGCTCGTCGGGGAGCACAGCGGTAAGCGAGAAACCATCGGTTGCGCTGTGAAATTCAGGCGCGCCGAGACCCATCTCCTCTACGCGCGTGCGAACGACCTCCTCGGCCTGGGCGCAGGCACTGAAGTGCATCTTCACCGTCGCACCCGCGGCTGCCCGTCCCGTCCAACCGTGGGCGAACAAGTATGCGTAGAGCCCGAAGACAATGGCGATGGCGACCAGTGGCGCAGCCAAGAAGATCGCCGCCGGTCGGGGCATCATCTCTTCGGGTGTCGGGCTCTGAGGGCGGTCCATCAGCCGTGTATAACGGTCGCAAGGGAGGTGAGATGGGTAGAGAGATCGCCAATGGCGTCGCCGTGGTCACAGGGGGCGCACGCGGAATCGGGCGGGCCATCGCGGAGACTCTGCTCCGCGAGCGGGTTGCTGTGGCCATCGTCGACCGCGATGCCACCGCCGCTCTCGAGACCGCAGAGGTGCTGACTACCATCGGTCCGCGCGTGGCGGCCTACGCGCTCGATGTGACGGACCTCGACGCATTCCGGAAAGTCCTCGCCCGTATCGAGGCCGATCTAGGGCCGATCGACTTCCTCATCAACAACGCCGGGATCATGCCCCTGGGTGGATTCCTGGACCAAGACCCCGACACCGATCGCAAGCAGATCGACGTCAACCTCTTCGGAGTGCTCAACGGCATGCGTGCTGTGCTTCCTGGCATGGCGTCCCGCGGGCGGGGGCACATCGTGAACATCGCCTCGGTCGCGGGCCGCATACCGACGCCTTACGCCTCGGTGTATTCGGCGTCGAAGTTCGCGGTCATTGGCGCAACCGAGTCGGTTCGTTTCGAGTACCACGACAGCGGCGTGGACTTCTCGTACGTCATGCCTGCGCTCGTCGAGACCGAGTTGATCGCCGGCACCGGCCGCCCGCGCTTTCCGCCGGCAGCCAAGCCCTCGGATGTCGCGGACGCCGTCCTGAAAGCGCTTCGGACCGGCAAAGTGGAGCTATTCGTTCCCAGATTCACCAGGTTGTCGGTGATCTTGCCGGCGCTTCTGCCGCGACGCGTCTACGAGCGGATCGGCCGCGCATTTGGCATCGCCGAGATGTTCGCCACAGTGGACGACGCGCAACGGGCCTCCTACCAGGAGCGGATCTCGCGCTGAGTGCAACGATACGTCCCATTGCCACCCGGCGACCAGAACGGATAATCCCCTCATTCGTTGGAGATCTCCATGGGCGACGACACCTACGCAAACGAAGACGGCAATATCGTCTACCTCTTCGGCCTCATCGGCGGGGGCGTCATGACCGGCGCCGGAATCGTCGGGCTCTGGTACAGCTTCGGGTTCGACGCTGGGCAGGAGAGCTACCGGACCCCCCTGAACAGCGACATGTCCGCTGTCGGTTTCAGTGGCCTCGACAACATCGGCCTGCTGTGGGCCGGTGAGTTTTCGATTGGCCTGCTCGTCGCGGGCATCCTGACCATGGTCGTCCTCAACCGCTCCGCGTGGAAGTCGACCGGCGGCTACTGAAACGAGCTGTCAGCCTTCAGCCATCCATTGCTCCGGCCGATAAATCGGCCTCCGCCCTACGCTTCGCTCCGTTTGGCGTTTCAATTCCATTCACAGTCGACACTCAAACCGGAGGGCGCGTGAACGGAATCCCCTTTCGGCGGATGTTTGTTTCAACGCTGACCGCTGACCGCTCGCCTCTGACCGCTTAGATAGGCGCATGTCCAAGCGCCTCCCCGCTCCGCCGCCGCCGGGCACTCCGCCCGATGCCCGGAAGCTACCCATCGATCCCACGATACCCGATGACGACGACCTCGATCCCGCCTTCGACATCGAGGACGACGGCGACGAACTTCTCGAAGATTTTGACCAGCGTGACTGGCCGGACGACGAGCCGCTAACCATCGACGAGGCCGACAACGACGATCTGCAGGTCGCCCCGACCGAAGAGATCGACTTCGACGACATCGACGACGAGGCCTCCGAGTACGATCCGACCGAGGACCATGTGTTCTCCAACGTCGAGCCTGTCGAGGATGACGAGCTCGATGACGAGATGGCCATCGTGCCCTGGAAGTCGACTGCCAACCTGCCCGAACACGGGGCCCAAATCACCGTGATCCTGGATGTCACAAGCCAGAAATCGGCGTGGGTCGGCGGACCCGGCGGGGCAACGAAGATCGAGCTCGCCGGATTGACACTCGATGTCGACCTGCTCGCCGAAGAGGGACCGACGGCCTGGATCCGTCTGGGCCGAGACGCCATCTCGGGAAGGCTGCTCGTCCAGCCTTGAGGATCGTCCTCCGTTTTCTCCGTCGCTACGCCGTTCCCTACCTGCCCTGGTACGCGGCGGGCACGCTGGCCCTCGCAGCGACCAACTGGCTGTCGGTCACCATCCCGCTGTACCTGGCTGAAGGCATCGACGCTTTGGCTCTGGGCACCGGCGGCCGCGAAATCATCCTCGAGAACGCCCTGATCGTCGCCGCCATGGGCGCCGCGGTGATTGTCGTTCGCACCGCGTCCCGGCTGCTGTTCTTCACGCCCGGCCGCCTCGTCGAGGCCGAAGTCAAGCACGACCTCTTCGTGCGTATGCTGAAGCACCAGCCGGCGTTTCTCGATCAGTGGCCCACTGGAGACCTCGTCAGTCGACTGTCCTCCGACGTGAACATGGTCCGCCTCCTGGCGGGATTCACGGCACTCGGAGTCGTGAATACGGTGGTTGCGCTGTCTCTCGTCGGCACGCAGATGTACCGGATCTCACCGATTCTTGCAGGATGGGCGCTGGTGCCGCTGACCATCGGATTCCTGATCACACTGGCATTCGTGAACCAATTGCGGGCGCTGATGGCGATCCTTCAGCGACAGGCCGCCGAGCTGTCCGACCACATCCTGTCCAGCTATCAGGGCGTCGCGGCGATCCACGCATTCCGCGCAGAGCCGGAGTTTCAGCGTCAATTTCACGGGATTAACGCCGCGTATCTGAACACCATGCTCAAGCGGGCCAACCTCCGTGTCGTCATCGGCCCCGTGCTCTCTCTCGCGGCATCGGTCAACGTCTTCATCCTCCTGTACGTGGGCGGACCCATGGCCATGCGAGGCGAGATCACGGTCGGAGAACTGGTCGCCTTCACCACGCTGGTGGCCCTGCTCGCCGGTCCGCTCCGAGGCCTGAGCTTCATCATCACCCTGTTCAAGCAGGCCGAAGCCTCGCTCGTGCGCATCGACGCGATCCTCATCCCAGAGCCGGATCGGCCGGATCTGCCGGACCCAGAACCCGCCTCGGGTAAGCCGCCTGCGCTATCGGTCCGCGGTTTGAGCTTCAGCTACCCGGGCGACAGCAACGAGGTCCTCGCCGATCTCAGTTTCGAGGTCAGTGCGGGCTCGACCGTCGGCATCCTGGGTCCGACGGGCTCCGGGAAAACGACGTTGTTGCGTTGCCTTTCACGTCTCTACAACCCTCCACCGGGCACCATCTTCGTCGATGGAACCGATTTGCTCGAGGTCGATCTCGACGGATGGCGGCGAACCGTCGCCCACATCCCCCAGCGGGCGTTCCTGTTCTCGGAGTCGGTTCGAGAGAACATCTTGCTCGGTGACGACGATCCCGAAGTGCTGAATCGCGTCCTGAAGCTCGCCGCCCTCGAAGTCGACATGGCCGCCCTGCCCAACGGCGTGGACACCGAGGTCGGAGAAGCCGGGCTCACCTTGTCGGGAGGCCAGCGACAACGGGTGGCGATCGCCCGCGGAGTGGCGCGACCGCGGGGCATGTTGATGCTCGACGACGTACTCTCGGCTGTCGACCACAGCACCGAACGCGAGCTCATCGACGCCCTACGTGCCCAATCCACGAGGCCGACGACCCTGATTGTCGCCAATCGAATCAGTGCCATCCAACACGCCGATCTGATCCTCTGCCTGGACGGAGGTCAGATCGTCGAACGCGGCACTCATGCTGAATTAATCGCGTCAGACGGGATCTATCGCGACAACTGGGAGCATCAGCGGGAAGGCCAGCCATGAGCGCCGACCCGCTGCCAAACTCGAAGACCGACACCGCGCTCCTCCGCCAGTTGATCCCCTTCATGCGCGGAGATGCGTGGTTGTACGCCATCGCGCTTCTGGCGGCACCGGTCTCGGCACTGCTGGTCGTGAGCCAGCCCTGGCTCCTGAAGATCGCTATTGACGACTACATCGTGGTCGGCGACGCCAACGGCCTCCAGAAAGTCGCCCTCGCCTACCTGGGCGCAGTGGTGATCGCATTCGTGTTCGAGAGCGTGTACACGCTGACCCTGTCCTACGCGGCGATGCGCACCGTCACTCGACTGCGCGACGAGGTCTACGCCCACACCCTGTCGATGTCGCACTCCTTCTACGATCGCGTGCCCACCGGCAAGCTCCTCACTCGAGCCACGTCTGACGTGGAGGCGCTTGGAGAGACGCTGACGGCCGGCGCGATCACCATCGTGCTCGACATCCTGAAGGTGGGCGGCATTCTGCTCGCGATGTTCACACTCGACTGGCGACTGACGCTGGTCATGCTGCTCATCGGGCCTCCGCTTGCCGTTTTCGTCGAGGTCATTCGGCGGATCTTGCGCCGCCTGTACCTGGCAGTGCGCACCAACCTCGCCGATCTGAACGCCTACCTCGCCGAGCGTTTGCACGGGGTGAAGATCGTGCAGCTGTACTCCGACGAAGAGCGCGCAATCGCCAACTTCGACGAGCGCCTCTACCGCTACCGAGACGCCACAATCCGCACCAACATCTGGGACGCCTTGATGTACGCGACCGTGGACGGGCTCTCCTCGATCTGCATGGCAATGATGCTCTGGTACGGCGGCAGTGGCTTCTTCGAGAGCGCCATCACCGCCGGGCTCCTCGCCGCGTTTATCGACTATATCGGCAAGCTCTTCACGCCCATCCGTGAATTCTCCGCAAAGGTGGCGGTCATTCAGCGAGCCAGTAGTGCGCTCGAGAAGATTTTCGGCCTCCTGGATCATCGCGAACACATCGAACAGGGATCGCTCGTGGCCGGTCGCGAGCTCGAAAGCCTTGTGCTCGACGACGTTTGCTTCTCCTACACCGAAGGCCACGACGTCGTCTGCGGGCTCTCCCTGAAGGTCATGCCGGGTGAAGTCGTGGCGGTGGTCGGGCGAACCGGCTCTGGCAAGACGACCCTTGGAAAGCTACTGATTCGCGCCTATCAAGGCTATCGCGGGAGCATTCGCATCAACGGCCAGGAAATCTCCGAGCTGACCTTGGACAGCGCGCGGGCGGTCATCGGCATGGTGCATCAGGACGTCATGCTCTTCCCAGGGGACGTCCGTTTCAACCTGGCTCTTGGGCACGAGATACCGGACGAGGACCTCCTCGAGGCCATCCGAATCGTGCACGCCGGCGACGCCGTCGCCAGAATCGGGGGTCTGGATGGGCGAGTCGAGCACGAGGGCCGAAACTTGAGTGTCGGCGAGGGACAACTCCTGGCATTCGCGAGGACCATGGCCCACGACGCTCCGGTCGTCATTCTCGATGAGGCCACAGCCTCGGTAGACAGCCTCACCGAAGCCCGCATCCAAGAGGCCACCAAGGCCTTACTCGAGCGCAAGACCGTGCTCGTCATCGCGCACCGCCTCTCCACGATCATGAACGCCGATCGCATTGTCGTCCTGGATGCCGGACGGGTCGTCGAGATCGGCACGCACGCAGAACTCATGCAATCCGGCGGAATGTACGCCAACCTGTTCCACAGCCAGTTCACGGGCAATGACCCCGTCGAGGCCGCCTCGTGACCCCTTTGCCCACTTCTGCTACGTTGCGAACATGACCCAACCGAGAGCTGATGAGGGTACGCGCGTCGTAGTGCTGTCAGGCGCAGGACTGTCAAAGGCCTCGGGTGTACCCACGTTTCGCGACGCTGACGGACTCTGGCAGGGCCACCGGATCGATCAGGTCGCAACGCCGGAAGCGTGGTTCAAAGACCGCGAGCTCGTGCGAACCTTCTACGACCAGCGCCGCATTTCCTGCGCCCAGGTGCTTCCGAACCCCGGACACGATGCCCTGGCGCGCTTCCAGCACGCTCTCGGCGTCAAGCGGTGCACCCTGGTCACCCAAAACATCGACGGACTGCTCCAGAAGGCCGCTGCCCCTGATGTAATCGAGATGCACGGGTCACTTTGGCGGCTTCGGTGCGAGCAGGACCACAGCCATCCACTGATCGGGGTCTACGGGCCACAGAGTCGCGACGCCAAATGCGCCGCATGCGGATCGCTGCTGCGGCCCGATGTCGTGTGGTTCGGCGAGATCCCCTCCGACATGGACCGAATTCAGGCCGCCGTCGCCGATTGCGATGTGTTCATGGCCGTCGGCACGTCGGGCGTTGTCTACCCCGCGGCCGGGCTCGTCCAGATCGCCAACGCCGCCGGAGCGCGAACCATCGAGGTGAACCCGAAGCCTTCGGGTGGGCCGTTCGACGAGGTCTTCTCCGAGGGCAGCGAGGACGCGCTGCCGCGGCTGATCGGCCGTTGGTTGAACGAGGACCAGACCGGGGCGAGCTAGGGCGGGTCGGTTCTCGCCGTCGACTCGGCAAGGCGTTCGAGAAACAACTTCTCCAGCCCTTCGGCGCCCAGCGACGCAGTCTGCTCGTCTGCGACAACTTGTCCGTGCGCCAGCATCACGACCCGATCAGATACCGCCTGCACCGTCTCGATCACATGCGTAGACAACAAAACAGTCTGACCGTTGTCCACGGCCTGGCGCAGTGCGCCCTTCACCCGAGCCGCCGACGGAGGATCGAGGCCATTCAGCGCCTCATCGAGAACCAACACGGACGGGTTGCCGAGCATGGCCGCGGCCAGCGCCGTCTTGCGACGCATGCCCTGGGAGTACTCCCGGATCATCCGGTCGGCGTCCCGACCGAGTCCGGTCAGCTCCAATTCGGCGGTGATGTTCGCTGCCCCCCGCACCTCGGCGACAAACTCCAGGAACTCGCGTGCGGTCAAATACTCGTACAGCGCGGGTTCCTCGGGCACCGCTCCGAGGCGCTTCCGCGCTTCGAGTGGATCGGACGAGGTGTCGATTCCGTCGACCAACACCCGGCCCTCTGTTGGCCTCAACAATCCCATTAACATTCGAAGGCAAGTTGACTTACCAGCACCGTTATGTCCGATCAGGCCAACGAAAGAACCGGCCTCGATCGAGAGGTCGACACCGTCTACAGCGACGACCGTGCCGTACAGTTTTCGCACCCCATCGAAGTGGATAGCGCTCATGAAGTCCCCGCCGTCGTCGCCACAAAAGCGGCCGCGACGATGGCGACCGGAGCATAGACGGCGAGGCCGCGTTGGCCCAGCCGACTGCAAGCCATGGCCGTCGGTATGGCCAGCGCCGTGCAGCCCAGACCGAAGGCGAGGACCACCTGTGCCGCCCCCAGGCCCTGCCGGAAGGTGACGGATGCCGCGGCGAGCCAGACGATTGGCTGCAGCCAGAGAGCGAGGACAAAAGCACGGGCCATCCAACGGGGCGCACCACCTGGCGGCAGCCATGCGCGCAGAAACTCGGGCTCATCACGCTCGAGGAGCACCCCGACCGCCGCGCAGAGCCAGATACCGCCAATAGCGACGATGGCAGCGCGCTCGGTGCCCACGG